>ERZ772952.61-NODE-61-length-23861-cov-4.8605_pt1 | contig 23861 bp, 20 predicted proteins | sample MGYA00580686_ERZ772952 | MGnify/ENA primary metagenome ERZ772952 (study PRJEB29015, sample SAMEA2738074) | human oral metagenome | biome: human oral; feature: human-associated habitat; material: saliva | place: China | collected 2213 ... | reverse complement strand
CAACACTGCTACCTGCCACACCGAAAGAAAAATAGCAGCAACCCAACCAGAGGGGCTAGAACAGCTTCTCCCCGTCGGGGGAGACCTCAGACTGCGCGGTCAGCGCCGCATAGTTAGGGCCGACCGTGCCAATCGTCTGGGTGAGAGTCACCCCCGAGCCGTCACGTGAACCGTACTCCGTCGGCAAAGAACGCGCCACGCCGCCCTGCGTACCAGCCTTCGCCGGGCCAACACCAACCCACGCCAGCGCCAGCTTCGACTCACCCGTGAGGAACCGGTGCGCCCGCACCCCGCCGGTCGCCCGGCCCTTCTGCGGGTACTCCGCCAGGGGAGTGACCTTCACCGAGGCCAAACCATCCTTACCGTCGGTCACCGTCACCACCTCGGCGGTGGTTCCCGGCGCCGTCACGCCCAAAGCAATCACCGCATCCTGCGCACTCAGCTTAATGCCGGCAATACCGCCGCCGCCGCGGCCCTGCGGGCGCACCTTCGCCGCGTCGAAGGTCAGCAGCTTCGCATCCTGCGTCACCAGCGTCAGGGCGTTATCGTCCGAGGCGCACGTAGCCGCAGCAACCACCGTGTCCTTCGGTTTCAGCTTAATAACGTCCCACTCCGCCTGATTCAGCGGGTACTCCGGGTTCACTCGCTTAATCACGCCGTTCGCCGTCGCCAATGCCAGCACCTCATTCAGCGGCACCAGGCCCACCAGCTTCTCGCCCTTCGCCAGGGACACCACCTCAGAGACCTTCACCCCCGAGTTCAGCACCGGTGCGCCCGCAGACTCCTCAAGCACCACCACATCCATCACCGACAGGCGAACCATCCGCCCCGTCGAGGTCACCGCACCAATCTCACCGCGCGCCGTCGCCGGAACAACAGAGGTGAACACGTCATGCTTCAGGCGTTTACCCGGGTCGGCCAGTGCCTCACGCATCGGCTTACCGGGGGTGCGGCCCACCATGCCCGAAGCTGAAAGCACCACCCAGCACGGCTCATCCGCAATCTCAAGCGCCAGCCCCAGGCTCTTCTTCGCCTTCGACGCCCCCGCCGAGACGGCCTCAATCGCCGACTGCATATCATCCTTCGACTTCAGCACCGTGCGGCGGTCAGTACCGTACTTCTCGGCAACCTCAGCAAGCTCATCAGAAACCAGCTCACGCAGCGCCGTATCCGACCCTAAAATCCGCTCCAGCTCAGCGATCTCCTCAGCCAGCTTATCCCGCTCAGCCTCAAGCTCAATACGGGAGTACTTCGTCAGCTGGCGCAGGCGCAGCTCAAGAATATGGTTCGCCTGAACCTGCGTCAGGTCAAAAACTTTCATGAGCCGCTCACGCGCCTGCGCGGTCTCATCCGAAGAGCGGATAATCTGAATCACCTCGTCAATATCGACGATGGCGATCAGCAGGCCCTCCACCAGGTGCAGCCGGTCACGGCGCTTGCCCAGCCGGAACTCGGTGCGGCGGCGCACCACCGACAACCGGTGATTAATGTACACATGCAGCAAACCGAGCAGCCCAAGGGTCTGCGGCTGGCCATCCACCAGCGCCACATTATTAATACCGAACGAATCCTCCAGCGGCGTGTGCTTATACAGGGCCGCCAGCACCGCCTGCGGGTTAAACCCGTTCTTCACCTCAATCACCAGGCGCATACCCTGCTGCCGGTCCGTCAAATCGACCACATCAGAGATACCGGTCAGCTTCTTAGAATTAACGCCGTCCTTAATCTTCTCAATAACCTTCTCCGGGCCCACCATGTACGGCAGCTCCGTCACCACAATGCCCTGCTTGCGGGCGCTCACCTGCTCAATCGAGACCTTCGCACGAGTCTTGAACGTGCCGCGCCCACCCTCATAGGCGTCGCGGATACCGCCCAAACCAACGATCGTGCCGCCGCTGGGCAGGTCCGGCCCTGGGATGAACTTCATAATGTCTTTCAGCGTGGCATCTGGGTTAGCAATCAGGTGCCGGGTGCCCGCAATCACCTCACGCAGGTTATGCGGCGCCATGTTCGTGGCCATACCCACCGCAATACCCGTCGTACCGTTCACCAGCAGGTTCGGGAAAGCCGCCGGCAGCACGCTCGGCTGCATAAACTGGTTATCGTAGTTCGGCACAAAATCGACCACGTCCTCATCCAGGTCAGCGGTCAGTGCCGTCGCCGACGGGTCCATGCGCACCTCGGTGTAACGGGCCGCCGCGGGGCCGTCATCGAGCGAACCGAAGTTACCGTGCCCATCCACCAGCGGCAGGCGCATCGCAAAAGGCTGCGCCAAACGCACCATCGCGTCGTAAATAGCGGCGTCACCGTGCGGGTGCAGCTTACCCATCACCTCACCGGTCACGCGGGCGCTCTTCACGTGCCCCTTATCCGGGCGCAGCCCCATCTGCTGCATCATGTACAGGATGCGCCGCTGCACCGGCTTTAAACCGTCCCGCGCATCCGGCAGGGCACGCGAATAGATCACCGAGTACGAGTACTCCAAGAAGCTGGACTCCATCTCGGCAGAAACATCAATATCGACGATGTTCTCAACAATATCTACCGGGTAGTCCTCAACAGCTGACTTGCTACGGCGTGCCATGTGTATCCTCGTAAAGCTCGTAGAAGGCGGGTAAAAGATGGTGCGCAGCAGACGCAACACTCATTCGGAACTCTATTCTACCGTGCACACCCCGCGCGGGCACGGCAGCCGGTCACCGGCGATTCACCCAACCCCACGTGGTACTGTGCCCCACAAAAAACGGTACCCCGGCCGCGTTAAGTAGCAATGCCCGCCCCAACCCACTACGCTATTACGTAGCGGTGTTCTCACTCGCGACCGGCAGACCCGGCCCGGCTGCCCGGTACCGCAGGGGCACCCGGCAACACTCAACCCATACTAATGAGGTGCACGAATGGCGTATATGGACGAAAGTCCACGCGAAAAACTGGCAGCAGACATTAAACACGCCGGGTTCTACCCGGAGCTGGTGCTTGAAGTGGTCGATGATGCCCTCGCGGGGCTGGAACCAGATGCGCACTTTGTGCAGCACGAAACCCATTTCAGCCGCAACGACCTGCACCGACATATCACCGTCATGGTGCTGTGCGGCTCCCAGCTGGTGCTGGCCCACCTCGACGACTCCCACCTTGAAGAAGACGCCCAAGGAACCGTCGCCCACGTGAGCGTGGAAGCCGTGAAACTCAGCGCCCTACGGGCCGTAACCATCAGCTACGGGTACGACCAGCCGCAAATCTACCGGCCCGGGATGAGCCCCACAGAAGTCTCATTCCAGGTGGCATGGACCGGTTCGCTGCGCATTGACGCCGCACCCGCCACCTGCCCCGACCCCACCTGCACCGCCGACCACGGGTACACCGGATCCGCCTCTCTAGAGGATATTGCGGTGCGCGTCTCAGCCACCGCAGACGGCCCCGACGCCGTGAAACAGGCCCGGTACTTCGCCCGCGCCCTGCACAGGGCACACATGCACTCAGACACCAAATAGCCCACCCCAACTCGCCACAGAGCCCCCAAAGCAGGAGAACCTATGAGCGTAAGCGGTACAGCATACAACGATGCGGCTGGCACACCCGTACCGCCGCCGCCAGCCTACGGGAGCAATAGCGTAGCCGACGTATTTGAGTCAGCCGCCTCACTGCTGGGGCAGTCCTCCCTAGAGCATCCGGCGCACCCGCTAGGGAACACCAGCCGCGACCCGCTGGCACTGGCCACAAGGCTGCGCGAAGCCGGGGCAGACCCGAACGGTTTCCGCAATATTTGCGTGGTCATGGTTGACGGGCTCGGCGAGCAGCTGCTTCAAACCTACGGATCCTACGCCCCCTACCTGAAGAAAACCGTGTCCCTGGGGCCGCTGGACGCCGCTTTCCCCACCACCACCGCCGCATCCCTCACCAGCTTCGGCACCGCCAGCGCGCCGGGCGCCCACGGGATCGCCGGGTACGAGGTGCGTAACCCCGCCACCGGCACCACCATGAACCACCTCTCCGGGTGGGATAAAACCGTGGACCCGCACACCTGGCAGCCGCTGCCCACAGTCTTTGAACGCTACAGCACCCAAACACGGGTTGTTACCATCTCACTCGATAAATACCGGGGCAGCGGGCTCACCGAGGCCGGGCTGCGCGGCGGCGAATTCGTGGGTGCCACCGGGTACGATGCGCGCATCACCTACGCCACCGAACTGCTGGCCTCCCGCACCCCCACCCTCGTCTACCTGTACTGGGGTGAGCTTGACCAGGCCGGGCACCGCCACGGTGCTGGCAGCGACACGTGGCTTGAGCAGCTTGAAGAGCTCAACTTGGCGCTGCGTCGGCTGGCTCAGCGGGCACCCGCCTGGGCGGGCATATTCCTCACCGCAGACCACGGCATGGTGAACATCCCCGAGCAGGAACGCATCGACTACTCCCACGACGCCGAACTCCTCGACAATGTGGCGCTCACCGCCGGGGAGCCGCGCGCGGTACAGCTGTACCTGCACGATACGAGCGAGGCCGCCCGCACCGAAACCGCGCGCCGCTGGGCGGCAGCCTGGGGTGAGCGGGCGTGGGTGCTGGACTCACGCGACCTCTACACGCGCGGCTACATGGGCCCCACCGTGAGCGAAGCCGCCCGCGAGCGCATCGGCGATATCCTAGTCTGCGCCCGCGACGATATAGCCCTCTACGATATGCGGCACTATAAGGAACAGTCACTGAAAATGGTGGGGCAGCACGGTTCGCTCACTGATGCTGAGCGGCGCATCCCGTTGCTGTACCTGCCCACCGCATAACCCGCGCACATAGCTGCACACATCATGGGTGTGCTGGCGTGTAGCGTGTGGTTCACTAAAGAAAATGAGCACCCGGGGCTTCTCCCGTTGGTGCTCTATTTTCTTAACCGCTATGCGGCCCTGTAATGGTTTGTTCCGCCTCCCCAAATCCTTCGTCCTATGCTGGGTGGCCGGGTGCGGGCAGTGTGGTGGGCTACTTGCGCCCGCCAAAAATAATTTCGTCCCAGGCGGGTACGCTCATCCGCTGCTTATTACGGCCTGAGGATTTCGGCTTCTCGTGCCGTTTCGTCTCGGCGGGTTCGGGCTTGGACTCAGCAGAGGTGCCCTCGGTGGGGACCGTGGCGGTATCCGCCCGGGTGGTTTCGGCCTGTGCGGGACGCTGCTGCGCCTGGGGTGAGAAGGACTCCCTCTCAGCCCCGGCCGGTGCTGCGGGCCGGGATGATCGGCTCAGCCCGTGCTCGGCACGCTCACGCACGCCCGTACCCTCCGTGGCACCTGCGTTCTCGGTGCTGCCTGCGCTTTCACGGCGGGGTGCGCCGAAGGTGCCTCCGATGCTGGGCCTGCGGTTCTCCTGGCCACCGAACCGGCGTTCTTCGCGCGGCTCGGGGGTAGTCCCTGCGGTGCCCCGCTCGGGGGAGGAGGTCTCCCGCCCGGCGCGGCGGCCATAGAACGATCCGTCACCTGCCGAGAAACTAGCCACATCCCGGTCATCAACCGGCTCCTGCGGGCTTTCATCCGCAGAATCCTGGGGCGAAGAAACCCCCCGGTGTGCAGCACCCTGCGAGGCTGCGCCCTGTTCACGGTGCCGCGAAGAGTCGGTAGCGTTATTGGCGGAGTCGGAGCCCTCAGTCACGGTCACAGTAGAAGGCTGTGCCACCACCCGCAGCTGCTGGGTGGTCGGGCCGGGGCGTGACACGCTGCGGGCGCGCTCCAGAAGCTCGTTGAGTTTACGCTCATCCGGGCTGGTGCCCTTGATCGTGGAGGAGCTCACGCGTGAGGCATCAACCGGGGCAACACCGGTAGCCACCGCAACCGGCACATCCGCCACGGAAGAGGCCCCCGAACCGGTGCTGGACGGTGCTTTAGGCTGCGAACTCGGCTGAGGTTCTTCCTCTTGTTTCTTCGTGTCATACACTTCGTCCTCGGCGTTGCCCATTAAGAAATAGGCGGCCTCATTTGAGGCGTACAGGCTCTGATTAGCCGGGTTGTACACCCACCGTGCTGGGAACATAACCCGCGCGGGAAGCTCTTCACGGTCCCGGGGTGTTAACGCAAAATCAACTTCAATGCTCCACTGCCCGTTATCCTTCTGCCGGGTAGACCAGTCCTGCGCGGCTTCCGAGAAGCCGTGCGCGGCCGTCACATCCGCGATACGCGAGGCAAGAGTCACGGGAATCTGCGCCAAACCTGAAGCTGAGCTGCGGCGCCCAACCTTCACGCCCTGCGCCGCACGGATAATATGCGCCCGCTCGGCCACAATCGGCCACTCGTAGCGGCGCACCCGCTCCGGCTCCCAGCCGGACTCCTCCGCGATCTCTTCAACACTGGCGCCCTGACGGAACCTCGTCTGAATATCACGAGGCCCAAAACTGCCCTTCGTCCCCAGGCCCCGCGCCGGCTGAATACGGCGAGCCTTCGTGATGCTTGTGCGCAGGTTCATATCGATGGGCAGCGCAAACCGGGTGCCGTCAGCAGATTCAAGCACCAGGTTCTCGCCATCATCGTGGACACCCACTAGGCGCAATTCAAGCATGGAAACCTCCTGTATGCGGCTCAGATGCACCCCGCACCCGCGCCGTAAGAACGCAAACTATCTACCAGATTACCTTGCCAACCCTAAAACATGTAGTATATCCCACCGAAACCCACAAAAAAATAGGCCCAAATACCCCCGAAATACAGCCTTTGCACACAAAAAATGACGCGCAGAGAGTAATTTCCGGGGCCTCAATTAGACAAACCGGGGGTACATGGTGAAAAATACCTGGCATGTTGTGGAATAAACAACCCACAACGAAGTTAAGACACTCAAAGACCACACGTGGGCGCACACACCCTGCCCCACCAATCAAGACGGAGCGTGAAAGTTTGGCAACTGATTACGATGCACCTCGCAAGCAGGACGACGAGCAAAACGAGGAGTCCTATGAGGAGCTGAACGCCCGCCGCTCGGAGATGCAATCCGGTGCGGTCGATGAGGACGAAAACACCGCTGCCGAAAGCTTCGAGCTGCCCGGTGCGGACCTCTCTAATGAGGAACTGAACGTTGTTGTCCTACCCGCACAGGACGACGAGTTCACCTGCGCATCCTGCTTTTTGGTGCGCCACCGCTCTCAGATCGCGCGAGAAGAGGACGGGCTGGTGTACTGCGTGGAGTGCGAAGGCTAAAACACCAACCACACTACGCGACAAGGGCAGGACTCCACACGGGAACCTGCCCTTATCCATACCCGATACCGTCCGCCTGCACCAGCGGAACAGCCCTATTCCTCAGCTGTATCAAGCAGCTGCACCAGCTTCTCCGGGTGCCGTGAAGAAGCCAGCCAGTACGGTGTAGGATCCGCCGGGTCAGTAATCTGCAACCGAACCTTAGGGGTAACCCACGGGCGGAAACACATGTAGGCGCGCCCGTCCAGCTCCGGCCCAGCAGCGCGGCGTGCATCATCACCCCGAAACGCCTGCACCCGGCCAATATACTCCCGCTCGATGCGGGCACGGCCAACCCGCACCCACCCGGCGGAAACCTCAATCACCGGCGATGAGGCATACAGCAGCCAACCCAGCACAGCAGATACCACAGCCCCCGCAATCACACCCACAGGGATACTGATCGGCGCCCCCACCAGGTAGGATGCGCCCCCGGCCACGAGCACCAGAAGCCACGTGCCCACCCCCGGAGCTAGACGCTCACGGTACAGCGGTTTGGACGATGCGGCGGGTGAAGAAGTCACAGAACATCCCTTCAAGAAGCCGGTTGGGCGCGAAGGGGAACAGTGTGTGCGTGCCGCAACCAGTCACAATAGGCGAACGAGTTACCACACTCATTGTAACGAACCCCATCGTGGCCCTGACCTAGCAGCCTTCAACCGCCGCTTTAGAGACGGGCGGCAGCCGGGTTGCCACATGATTTTTTGCCTCCGCTTGGGTAGAGTGAAGAGCATGATTAACCCCATTAACGTTCAGATCAAAATGCTCGACCCCGAGTTGCCCGCCCCCGCCTACACCAAACCGGGCGATGCGGGCGCCGATCTGCGCTCGCGCGTAGACTTCACCCTGAACCCCGGTGAGAGAGCCCTCGTGCCCACCGGCCTCGCCCTCGCCCTGCCCGAAGGGTACGTGGGTTTGGTGCATCCACGCTCCGGGCTGGCCGTTAAACACGGCATCACCATTGTGAACGCCCCCGGTACGGTGGATTCCGGGTACCGCGGCGAGATTATGGTGACCCTGCTCAATACCGACCCCACTAAGCCTTTCCAGATTAAACGCGGCGACCGTATCGCCCAGCTGGTTATTCAGCGCTACGAGCAGGCGAACTTCGTGGTTGTTGCAGAACTGGATGAGACCGAACGCGGCGTCAGCGGGTTTGGATCCAGCGGACTGAAGTAGCGCACGGCACGCGCGTGCGGCGCGCTTGAACGCCGTAACAGGCACTCTACGCGTAAGATATTGAGTAGTACGTATACAGTGAGGGATAACTAAGTGTTTGGTTTCAGCAAGAAAAAACGTGCCGAAGAAGAATACGACGTCGAAGAGTATGACGAGTACGATGACTACGACGAGTATGACGAGTACGACGACTACGATGATTATGACGAGGCTGAGGACACCGAAGGTATCGACGAAGACGAGTACGATACGGAAGAGGAAGATAAGGCCGATCCCGTCCCCGCATACGTTGAGGACGAATCCCTGAAAGTCATCGTCTATGACCGTACCGAGGGCCCGCTCGATATGGACGAGGTGGAAGACACCGAAGACTACGCCAACCTTGGCTCCGTGTACATTAAGCTGCTTGATGGGATGCGCCTGCGCCTAGAGGTGGAAGAGGCAAGCGGTGTTGTGATTGCCGCGACCTGTATCCGTAAGGGTGCCACCATTCAGATTCAGGCGTTTGCGGCGCCCCGGTCGAGCGGCATCTGGGACGATATTCGTGAAGAGCTGGCCGAATCCGTGGCCTCGCAGGGCGGTACCGTCGAGATGTATGAGGGCGTGTTTGGTGTGGAGATGCTCACCCGCCTGCCCGCCGTAACCGAAGACGGCAAACGTGGTGAGCGCGTGGCCAGGTTCGTGGGCGTGGACGGTCCCCGCTGGTTCTTGCGCGGTGTGATCTCCGGTGAGGCTGTACTCGATAACGAGGAAGCCGCCGAGGCTATTGATGAGGTGTTCCGCTCCGTGATCGTTGACCGCGGCGATGACCCCCGCCCGCCGCGTGAGCTGCTGCCGCTGGTGGTGCCCGCGCAGGATATCGCCACCGCCGATGATGAGGACGAACCAGAAGAGCAGGACGATAAGAGTAAGCTGCGTCCGCTTCCACGCCGTGGCCCTGAGATCACTGAAATCGGCTAATGGTTCGGGTGCTTTCTGACCGCTCGGGGTCTCAGCCTCCGGTTGGGTACCCCGAGCGTTTTCGCGTGCGTTTAGCGGGCAGGATCGACCAGGTGTGGATTCCGCCGCTGGATGCCAAACCCGTGTATCGGGCTGAGCTGGTGGTCGCTAAATCACGGCTGCTGCAGCGGGTGAGCCCCCTAGCTGTTCTGGGGATTCCGCTGGTTGTTGAACCACCCGGTGAGGACATTGACGACTCCTCAAACACACCCGCCCCAAAAGCGGTCAGCGGCCCACTGGGTGCCAAGGCGCCCACCGAGACACCGGAGCTGGCGGCGTTTGCGCACACCCCGCCGTTTGAGCCGGGCAGCCGGGTGAGCCTCATCTGGCACGGGCAGCGCTCAGTGCCGGGGGTGCTGGCCGGTTCACTATTGCGCTGCTCGGGGATGCTCAGCCAGTACCCGGGGGATCCGCGTATCTATAACCCGCGCTATGAGATCGTGCCGCAACTACTGCTGACGGAAAGGACAAAAAATGCCCGCTACGGAACGTGAACCGGGCCCGCACAACACCTCCGCCGGGCGTGAGAGGACGGGTTCTACGGGGGAATCTGTGGGGAGCTCGTTCAGTGCGAGCATAGGCGGTAAACTGCGCCGTACCGCCAACGGTGATGTGGATGTGCTGCACGCGCTGGGAGGCTGGCGCGGGGTGGTGGAGTCGTTACTTCCGGCGACTCTGTTTCTGGTTGTTTTTGTGGTGACGAAACAGCTCACCTATGCCCTCATCGCCTCCCTGGTGACCTCCGGGGTGTTTACAGTGGCCCGTTTGGTGCAGCGTTCTAAGCTGGTTCCGGCGCTTTCGGGCGTGGTGGGTGTGGCTGTTTGTGCCTGGTCGGCCCATTCCACTGGGGACGCTAATGCTTTTTATGTTCCCGGGTTCTTCGTAAGTGGCGGGTATCTGCTTGCTTCGCTCATTTCGATTGCGCTGCGGTGGCCGTTGTTTGGGCTGCTGTTCGGGTTTATCCGGGATGAGGGTGTGCGCTGGCGTGAGAAGCCAGCACGCTTGAAGTCGTATATTCTTGCAACGTGGATTTTTGTTGCGCTGCTGGGGTTACGCTTAGTGGTGCAATTGCCGCTATACTTTGCGGGTGCGACCGAGGCGCTGGGGGTTACTCGTCTGGTGATGGGTGTTCCGCTGTACGCGCTGACTTTGTGGGTGGCGTGGCGTGTGTCTGCCCCTGAGGAAAACCGCGCCGTTCAAGACTCATAACCTTATAAAAACCGATAATAGAGAATCGTGTGCGGCCCGGCTCGTGCCGGACGATACCAGTGGTGCGGTACCGTCCGGTAGGGGATGGGTCGTATGCGGCGAGAAACCCAACCATGAGAAAAAATATTCGTTACTATGTATATGCTGTTGTGGCTTTAGCCCTTCTGGGCATGTGCTTTTTACTGCCTGGCTCGTCCGTTTTTCACCAGGGTGCGTGGCTGACGGTTATTCTTGGGCTGCTGGCGCCTGTCGTAAACCGCCTGTGGGCGTTTAAAGCTGTGCGGCGCGTATACTGGCACCCGCTTAATAGAGCGGCGCGTACAGTGCTGGTAGCAGTCTACGGGCTACTGGTATTAGAACTATTCCGCCCCTGGGAAGCGCCGGATGGGTTCGCTACCACCGCCGTGCGGCTGGGCGCCCCGCTCGTGTATGTATTCCTCATCGCTCCCATTGTTACGTTCCTGCCGTACTACCCGGTGCGGTACTGGGTGCTGGGGCAGCTGCGAACCCCCACCGTTGCACCGCATTCCCGTGACTTCTTCGGGGTGAGCCCCCGCACCGCGGTCGCGTACCTGGATGCTCCGCTGCACAAACTCAACGCTGAGCAGGGGCGTGAGAGGGCGTACTCGTATGTGTGGTGCGCAGACCGGGCGATGCGTACCGTGCAGAACCGGCTCACAGTCGAAGCGGTACGGGAACCCATCACGGAGGAGACCACCGAACGGGTGGAGCGTCTGCAGCAGCTGGTGGAGCGCGCCTACCAGCGGTGCGACAGCATGGACAGGCACGAGCCCGGGTCACAGGCGTACCTGCAAGAGCGCGCCCAGGCAATGGCAAACTCATATGTTGTGCTCACCAGCGTGGGGTCTCCCGCATGGGGGATGGGGCAGTGGCACAACCCGCTCGTGGATGCGGCACGCGGGACGGTACTGCACCCGCACGTGCAGGCGTTACACAACAGTCTTGAGCAGGCGCAGGCGCAGGCGCGTGAAACCGTGCGGGCGTTAAACCCGGTGCTTCTGCACGCCCGCCGGGAAGGCAATAAGCAGCTGGTGGGTGCGCTTGCCGGTTTTACCCGCACCCTGGAGGCGCTGCTGACAGACGGGCTCAATAATACGGGGCATATGCTGTCGCTGTGCCCAAACACCCGCCCGGTTATTGCGCAGCCGGCGCTGAAACAAATGTATGAGCTGTACCCGCAGACGTTGGAGCGGCTGGTAGCGGCCACGAACCTGACCCGGGTGCTGAGCAAATTCCACCGCGAGTACGAGGCTTCCCTTGAGGTGGTGGCTTATGTGAAAGCGGCACTGGCTATTGTGCCGCACCTGCACGACTACGTTGAGACAACCGGCAACCGGTTTTACGCCAAATACGCGCGTCACCGCGAAGAGGCACTGAACTCTGTGCTTGAGGCACGCTCCGAAACCGGGCACGATGCACTGTTTTTGGCGAACCTGCACGAGTGGGTGAACACGACAGGAATCACCGCCCCGGATAACCTCAGCCGCCGCACGGAGAACAATATCCGCCGGTTGAGTGCACAGATCGCTGCCACCCGCACCCGCCGTGCGCTGGCAGAATCGGTAGTGTACGCCGCCGGCGGCCTCACCGAGCTGCAGAACATTGACACCGCCCGGCTTGCGCACCTTTTCAGTGTGGTCAATGACGAGCCTGCGGACGCGGACGAATCAACCGGGGTGCCTCCACGGGTGCTCGCCGAAGCGAAAGCACTCAGCGAGAAAATACGGTTAGCCTGCCTGAAGCAGTTCCCCGAGCTTGCCGAAGGCAACCGTGCCACGGCGGAGCCCTCAATGAGCGCCTTCTACGCGGCCGCCCTCGCCGGTTCGGCCTACGCATTCGACGGGGTGTACGCGGTGCGGGAACAGCTGCTGGAAAATATGCGTGCCGACCGTGCAGAGTCGAGCGAGCTTCCCGCCGTCTGCTGGTACTGGCCGCATAACACCCGCGCGGGTGACGCCCACGGGGCAGATGTCGACTGGGACGTTAGCGGAGACTTCGGCGGCTGGGAGAACTGCGATATGGGTGGCTCCGACTTCTCAGGATGCGACAGCAGCGGCGGAGACTTCGGCGGCGGTGGAGATTTCGGTGGCTCAGACGGTGGAGGCGGCGGCGGGGGAGACTAACCGCCCCTGTCGAGTATTTCCGTGCCGCAGTATCGGCACCGGAGTCGCGGGCCGTACCTCTTGCCACGCTAACGGCGGGATGCTCCCCAGAAGGCTGGGGCGTTTCTTGTCTCACCGGGCGGCAGTCGGCACGGTACCCGACCCGGTTATCCACTAGGCGAAAAGCGCGCGGATCTGATCTTCACCAGCGATAGTGGTAATGAAAAACAGCTCGTCTGAGCCCTCAAGAACAACATCAGCCGACGGGGCGATCGGCGCACCGTCCCGCAAGATAGCGGTGAGTACCGTATCCGTAGGCCACTGCACATGATCCACCCGGTACCCGATCACCGGGTGACCCTCCGGCACCGTGTACTCCACCAGGGTGGCCCCGCCAGCCTGCAGGGTCAGCAGGCGCACCACGTCGCCCACTTCAACAGCCTCCTCCACAAGGGCAGTCATCAGGCGCGGGGTGGAGACCGCCACATCCACACCCCACGACTCGTCAAAAAGCCACTCGTTGCGGGGGTTATTCACGCGCGCCACGGTGCGCGGCACCCCGTACTCGCTGCGGCACAGGAGCGAAACCATCAGGTTTGCCTTGTCGTCACCGGTGGCGGCCACCACCACTTCGCTCTTTTCAGGTACGGCCAGCTTCAGCACCGACAGCTCACAGGCATCCCCAATAAACCACTGCATCTGCGGCAAGTTGGCGCGTTTTTTCGTCTCAGGCTTTGAATCGATAATGGTGATTTCGTGGCCGCTGGCGTGCAGCTCCCGGGCGATAGAGGCGCCCACCGAGCCTGCCCCAACAATTAGTACTTTCACGTGGTGTCCCTTATCCGGCTAGTTGGTGTGCGGGTTATCGCTTTTCACGGCGGCTGGTTCGGCGGCGAAAGCCCCAGCCCATGCGTCCCGCGGGTCGTGGCGTTCACCCTCAGTATCCTTAGGCGCCTGGGAGAGGATACGGGCGATCTCGGTCGCCTCATCGGTGCGCACCATGGCGTGCACAGTATCGCCCTGCTGGTAGCTCGTATCGGGCCGGGGAAGCATCCCCTCACCGAACCGGGTGATGTAGGCGATGCGCGCACCCGTAGCAGCCTCAATATCGACCAGCGCGTGCCCGGCCCACTCCTCATGAAGCGGTAATTCGGTGAGAATCAGACGCCCAGATGCCTCCCGGTAGTCACCCCGGATCGCCTGCTCGGGCAGGATACGGCGCAGCACCTGGTCGGTTGACCAGCGCACCGCCGCAACAGTGGGGATGCCCATGCGCTGAAAGAACTCCGCCCGGTTCGGGTCGTACACGCGGGCAACCACGTTCTTCACCTTGAACGTCTCACGCGCCACACGGGCGGCAATCACATTGGAATTATCCCCCGAGGATACGGCGGCAAAGGCGTAGGCGCCCTCTATCCCGGCGCGTTCCAGCGTCTCTTTATCAAAACCCACGCCGGTGACGAGCTTACCGCCAAAGTTCTTCCGCAGCGGCTGGAATGCGCGGATGTCCTGGTCAATCACGGCCACGGTGTGCCCGGACGCTTCGAGGGTTCGGGCGAGCATGACGCCAACTCGCCCGGCGCCCATAATCACAAAGTGCGGCATAGTTCTCCTAGGGTTGAGCCGGTTACTGTGCGCGGCGGGGAATGATATGACCCCCTCAAACCGTCAGGCTCGCTCATAGTTAAGAGTGTACAGCTCCCCGCGGGGGCGGCGCCTGACCCCGCCCCGTGACAGGGCCACGGCCGGGAAAACAAGGGGCACCGCATAAATTGAGCTTTAGGGGCGGGCGGGATAGCCTTAAACCGTGAACAATCGTTGGGGTAGGATGCGTCGCGCGCTCACCGGTGGGCCGGTGGATTCTCGGCAGTTGGCGGCCACGTCGCTACCGAAGCGCTACGCCCTGCCCTTGCTGGGTTCTGACGGGATTTCGTCGGTGGCCTACGCCGCCGATGAGGTGATTCTTATCCTTGCCGTGGCCGGGGCCGGCGCGCTCACCTATTCGCCGTGGGTGGGGTTCGCCATCGCCGTGGTGGGGCTCGTGATCGTGGGAACCTACCGGTATAACATCCGGCAGGTCGCCGCTGAGGGTGATTTCGCCCTGGTACGCCGCAAACTGGGCCGCCGCCCGGCCGTGGTGCTGGGCGCCTCCGTGCTGCTGGACTATGTGCTCACGGTAGCGGTGTCAATGTCTTCGGCGGCAACGTTTATTACCACGCTTTTCCCGCAGCTGCAGGGCTTCCGGGCTGGTATTGCAGTCACCCTGATTGTGGTTCTGAGCGTGGTGTGCCTGCGCGGGGTGCAGCTGATGGGCCGGTTAGCCCACTGGCCGCTCTACATTTTTCTGGCCCTTTTAGGGATCACCCTGGTGTACGGGCTGCTGCAGGCATTCACCGGAACCTTAGCGCGCGCCGAATCCGCCGGGTACACGCTCACCCCCGAAACCCCGCACGCAAGCCTTGACGGGGTGTTCCTGGTGTTGCTGCTCTCCCGGTCCTTCTCGGCCGGGGCGGTGGCGCTTTCGGGGGTTTCAACTATCTCCAACTCGGTGCGGTTCTTCAAAGCACCCAAGCAACGCAACGCGGCACTGACACTCATGCTGATGATCGTCATCACCGGGGTTCTGCTGGTGAGCATCCTCTATTTGGCGCGGCAGAGTGGGGTGCAGCTGGTGCAAACCCCCAGCCGATACTTGAGCGCAGACCCGAGCAGCCCCAACCAGCCAATACACCAGAAACCGGCCCTGTACCAGGTGGCGTTCGCCGTATACGGGAACGACCTCATCCCCACACTGCTGGCCTTAGCAACAGTGTCCGTGCTGGTGATTGCCTCACTGACTGCGTTTATCGGGTTCCCCATTGGGGCCTCAGCAATCGCCGACCGGCACTATCTGCCGCACCGGCTTCGGAGCGTGGACTCCACCGGGCTGTACAGTAACGGCGTGATCCTGCTCGGGGTGATCTCGGTACTTTTCACGGTGCTGTTCGCAGCTGACGTGTTCGCCCTCATCCAGCTGTACGTGGTGGGCATGTGCACCTCAATGCTGCTCACCCAGGTGGCGGTGGTGCGGTTCCGTCTGCGTAAACTACGCATTACCCTAAAACCGTCGGCGCGGCGCAAACTCGCCCGCGACATCACTGTCAGCGCAGTCGGGGTGGTGGTCACCGCCCTGGTGCTGGTAACCGTGGTGGGCACCAAATTCTTGGCTGGGGCCTGGCTGTCGCTCACATTCATTCTGCTTCTGTCCGAGGTGATGCTCATGACCCGCAGGCACTACGCCCGCGTGGATAAACTAACCGAAATACCGCTGGATCAGGAGGCGGCCGCCGACGCCGCAGCCCTACCCTCACGCGTGCACGCCGTGGTCTATATTGAGCGGGTACGTCAGCCCGCCCTCAGGGCGTTAGCCTACGCCCGGGCCGCGCGCCCCTCCACCATAGAGGTGCTGACCGTCAATAACGACCGTCAGCTGCTGGCCACCGTGAAAGAACGCTGGGATATGCTGCACATCCCGGTGCAGCTATCGGTGATCGACTCACCGTACCGGGACACGGTGTCCTCGGTGCTGGACTATGTGCGGCGGAAACGCAAAAAATCCCCGCGCGACGTGGTGGTGGTGTACCTGCCCGAGTTCGTGGTGGCGCACTGGTGGCAAGAGATACTGCACCGCCGCACCGTGCGCAGGCTCAAAAAAGCGCTGCTGCACGAACCGGGAGTGGCAACCGCCACCGTACCGTGGGCTCTCCACGCCGCCGAGACCCAGCCAGGGGAAACGAACGCACCCACACAGCCTCCCAGCAGCGAAGAACCACCCACCCACCGGGTGCACCGTCCCGCCCTGTACCGGGGAAAAACAGGCGCTACCTAGGCGTGGGATTGGCGATAAAAATATTGAATTTTTACCCCGTCTGTGGGAGGGTTGAACGGTTAGTGCCCCGCGCCGGGTGTAAAATACTTCACAATTACTACAGTATGTTAGGAGACGATGCGTGCGTCAGCTCGACAGCACCTCGACGCGTGTGCCCACAAACACCGCACCTAGCCGCGGCACCGAGCCGGTAAGCGGTTATGCCATCGGAGACTTGGTGCGCCTCACCTGTGAATCACCCGCACACGGCGGCGCCTTCGTGGCCCGCAGCGAAAAAGGCGTAGTGTTCGTGCGGCACGCCCTCACGGGAGAGACCGTGCAGGCCCGCATCACCGACATCGGCCCTAAAAACCGCTACTATTTCGCGGACGCCGTGGCAATAGACACCCCATCACCAGCGCGACGAGAACACCCCTGGGTGCAGGGCAACTCCCTGCTCACCGATGAAGAACGGGCCGCCGCAACCGGTGTGAAAGAGCTGCTGGGCGGCATGGAATACGGCCATATTGACCCCGCCACACAGCGCGCATACAAAACAGATACACTACGCACCCAGCTGATCCGCCTGGGCGGCATATCGCCCGACTCGCCTCTTATTACCAGCCTGACCGTCGAACCAATGCCCACCAAAGACCTCACCGAAGGGGACCTGTCGTGGCGCTCGCGAGTGCGGTACACCGTGGTGAAAACCCCCTCCGGCTGGCGTATTGGCATGTACCCGCACCAGAGTTCACGGGCCGTACCCGTGATCGACTTCCCGTTAGCGGCGCGCGAGCTGCGGCAGCTGAACCTGCACGAACTAGATTTACACGGTATCCGGCAGGTAGATGCGGCGCTTTCTTCGCGAGGCCGTATCCTCATTCAGCTCACCGTAGACCCGCGTTTTACGGCCAGCGAGGTGTCCCAGCCCATTTACCGGCAGGCTGAGAAGCTGTGGGGGGACTTGGCAAAACGCAAAATTTCGTTATTTTTCACACCCGAAAACCGGTCAAACGCTAAACCGGAGTACGGGGTGCGCCCCAGCCTGCGCAGCCCCTACCGCAGGGTACGTCAGGGGGATGTGCTTCTGGGCGGCGGCCTGAAATCCGTGACCGAGGACGTTACTTTCGGTGCCCGTAGGTTCAGCTACCAGGTCTCTGCTGGCGGGTTCTGGCAGGTGCACCGCTGCGCCCCATCAGCGCTGGTGGGAACCATGCTGACTATGCTGCGGCCAGCTGAAGGCGAATGCACCCTTGATTTGTACGCTGGCGCGGGCCTGTTTACTGCCGCTCTTGCCGATGCGGTGGGTGAGCGCGGCACCGTGGTCAGTGTTGAGGGCTCACCGGTGACGCACCGGGATGCGCGCGCCAATTTCGCCCCCGACGGCGCGGCCCGCAGCGAATCGGCCAAAGACACCCGTATTGAGGTGATCCACGGGGATGTGGCGCGCACCCTCCTGGATCTGAAAACGGCCCTTGAACTGGACGAGCTGCCCCATATTGACGCCGTGGTACTTGACCCTTCCCGTGAAGGCGCGGGCAAGAAAACTTTGGAGCGGCTGAATAAGCTGTCACCGGGGCGTATCCTCTACGTGGCGTGCGACCCTGCGGCGCTGGGGCGGGACACCGCGATCCTGCGTGAACTCGGCTGGGATTTGGTGCAGGTACGCGGCTACGACATGTACCCCAACACCCACCATGTGGAGGCGGCGGCCCTGTTCTACCGGGCTCCGGCACGTATTAAACCGCGCCGCATCCGCTAATGCGGGATTCGGTAACCGGTGGGGTGCACCGGGCGCGTAGAGTCGAGGTTTGGGGTCCGCACCGGGTAGAATCGAAGAGACCGGTACCCGAGTTTTCGCCTAAGGAAGCCGGAAACGTACCGGATGGAGAGAACTGCAACAGTCGCAGTAGTCAAAAGGAGTGTGTATGCCCGAAAAGACTGTACCGGGTGAGAACGCCAAGCCCGAGATGCTACACGGCATTCACGACCCCAAAGATCTGCGACCCCTCACCTATGAGCAGCTACGTGAGCTGGCGGGGGAGATCCGGGAGTTCCTGGTGAACCATGTGGCGGTCACCGGCGGCCATTTGGGGCCGAATCTGGGCGTGGTTGAGCTGACCTTAGGCATTCACCGCGTGTTTGATTCGCCGCACGATAATATCCTGTTCGACACCGGGCACCAGTCGTATGTGCATAAGCTGGTGACCGGGCGGCATAACTTTGAGAGCCTGCGGCAGAAAGGCGGGCTTTCAGGGTACCCCGACCGCGGCGAGTCGGTGCATGACATTATCGAGTCGTCGCACGCCTCTTCATCCATCTCATGGGCTGACGGTATTTCGCGTGCGCACAAGCTGAACGGGCAGAACGACCGGTACACGGTGGTGCTTATCGGCGACGGCGCACTCACCGGCGGCATGGCCTGGGAGGCTGTGAATAATATCGCCGCCGACCGCACCCGCAAAGTTGTGATTGTGGTGAACGATAATGGCCGCTCCTACGCCCCAACTATTGGCGGGTTCGCCAACCAGCTTTCAGCACTGAAATATAACGTACAGCAGCAGGTGGATAAGATGCGCCTGGACCGCCGGTACGACAGGGCGCTGAACGCTATGCGTGAGAAGCTGCAGCGCGGCGGCTCGTTCGGGCAGATGATCTACCGGGGCCTGCACGGCATGAAGGCCGGTATTAAAGATGTGGTGGTCCCCGGCGGCATCTTCGAAGATTTGGGCATGAAATATGTGGGCCCTATCGACGGGCACGACCAGGAAGCTGTTGAGACTGCCCTGAGCGCTGCCAAAAACTACGGCGGGCCTGTGATCGTGCACGCCATCACCGAGAAAGGGCACGGCTACGCCCCGGCGCGCGCAAACGAAGACGACCAGTTCCATGCCGTGGGCCCCATCGACCCGCTCACCGGCAAAGAAGTCTCAAAGAGCACCAAAGAGTCGTGGACCAGCGTCTTCGGGCGCGAAATTAAACAGATCGCCGATGAGCGTGAAGACATTGTGGGTATCACCGGGGCGATGCTCATCCCCGTGGGGCTGCGCGAGTTCGCCCAGGCGCACCCCGAGCGCGTGATCGATGTGGGTATTGCCGAGCAGCACGCGGTGGCCATGAGCGCCGGGCTCGCTTACGGGGGGATGCACCCGGTGGTGGCGCTTTACGCGACGTTCCTGAACCGCGGTTTCGACCAGCTGCTCATGGACGTTGCCCTGCACAAGGCCGGGGTGACGCTGGTGCTTGACCGCTCGGGTATTACCGGCCCGGACGGGGCAAGCCACCACGGCATGTGGGACCTGGCGCTCCTGCAGTTCATCCCCGGACTGTACATGGCGGCACCGCGTGATGCCGCAACCCTGCGCGAGGCCCTGCGTGAGGCGGTGGCCATTGACGACGCCCCCACCGTAATCCGCTACCCCAAAGGCTCCGTGGGGGAGGATATCCCCGCCCTGGAACGCCGTGAAGACGGCGTGGATGTGCTGGTGCGCACCGGTGCGGCACACCCACAGACCGGTCAGCGTGACGTGCTGTTTGTGGCAGTGGGCGCCATGGTGCGTGTGGCCCTTGAAGTATCCCAGATTCTTGAGACGCACCGGGTGCATTCTACCGTGGTGGATCCGCGCTGGGTGATGCCCGTACCGGCGTCCGTGGTGGAGCTGACCCGAGACCACCGCATCGTGGTCACCATTGAGGACGGGGTGCGTTCCGGTGGGGTAGGTGCCCGCATCCGCCAAGAGATGCGCGCCGCCGGGGTGGATACGGCCCTGAGCGAGCTGGGGCTGCCGGCAGAGTTCATCCCGCACGCCTCCCGCGAAGAAATCCTTGAGGAGACTGGCCTGAGCGCCGAAACCATCGCAGCCGATGTGCTCGCCCAACTGGCTGGTGATAAGGTGCCGTTCGCTCGTGAAGAAGGCCAGAAGCCGCGGCACACCCACTAGCGGCAGAAGCAGTTGAAACAGGGCGTATGCACGCTGCGCCTTTCAGGGCTGTGCTTGGTTGCTTGCGGAGTCATCCAGAGCATAGTTACAACGGAATGACGGCGCAGCATGGGTCTTGAAACTGTACCCGACTGGGCTCATCCCACCCAGATGCGCCCGTTTTTTACCTCTACCTTGTATGATTCCAGCGGTTTTTCGGCGGGCCCGCCTTGAACTGCCCCGTCGGAGAGGGAAAACTGTGAATTGTGGCAGGGGCACACGATTTTCGCCCCGCCCTGCACGTTCACCTGGCAGCCCTGGTGTGTGCACGTTGAGCTGAATGCTTTAAACGTGCCTTCCTGCGGCTGAGACACAATAGCTGTGACTTTACCGGCGGTTAGTTTCGCGGCCTTACCGGCGGGCACATCGGCGGCGGCCCCCATATCTGTGGGCTCGCTCGGGCCTTGTCCGCCCGCACCGCTACTGCTGTTTCCTGAGCCCCGGGAGGAGCCTCCTTCACCGCATGCGCTTAGTGCCACTGCACCGGTGCCTCCGGCTACCCCCGCAATAAGTGCGTTCCGGCGGGAGATGGTGCCTTCGTTCAGGGCGGTTCCGGTGGCCTGCTGAGTGGCGTGCGAGCAGCCGCACGATTCTGTGGTGTCGCTCATGGTCACGTTATTTCCTTCGGGTGTGTATGCGCGGGCGCGGGTCAATGGGGTAATCGCCCTTAGCACCACCATATCCCCAAAACGGGTGCGTCCCATAATTTGGGTTCCACAGCGGTTACTTCTCCAGGTGTGCCACGAAAATCTGGTGCATTTGGGGTGCTAAGAGCTGCACCTGCCATCGGCGTGCACCGCACTCGTAGAGCGCAGCAGCCAGTGCATCCTGAGAGTACGGCTCAGGAGGTTCCCAGCATAGGCGCCGCGCGTACTCGGTGTTAATAATGTTCTGTGCCGGGATGTCCAGCCGCTCCGACAGTGCGTTAATGACCTCACGCACCTCAGTGAATATTGCTAAAGATTCGGGGCGTTTCGTCTCCCACGCTTTTAACGGGGGAGGGGCGCTTGAGGGGGTGGAGTAGGGCACCGGGTCATGATCGCGGGCAGCATCGGTGATGGCACGCACCCACCGCGGGGCTTCCCGTTTCAGCAGGCGCGTCTGAAACCCCGGGATTTCCAGGATGCCGGGCACCGTGTGCGGCATGGTTTTTGCTGCCGCCACCAGCGCCGCATCACTCAGCAGCCGTTTGGAATCAATGTCTTTTTTCTGCGCCAGTTTATCCCGCTCGAACCACAGGTTCCGCAGCGCCGTGAGCTGCCGCACCGAACGCAGCTCGTTGCGGCCCTTCGTCTTGCGCCACCTCTCGGCACGGTACTGCTGCTCATCGAACGCGGGCATGAGGCACAGGTGCGCGAACTCTTCCCGAGCAATACCGAGCTTACCCTGCGAATCTAAGAGTTCCTCCACGGCGTCCCGCAGGTCAATGAGCACATCCACATCCAGACTGGCGTAGTTCAGCCAGTTTTTCGGTAGGGGCCGGGTAGACCAGTCTTCCTTTGAGTGTTTTTTCGCCAGCCGGTACCCCAGCAGCTCCTCGACTACGGCGCCTAGGTTCACACGCTCCATACCCGCAAGGCGCGCACCCAGCTCAGTGTCGAACAGGTGTTTAGGGCGCATCCCCAGCATGTCTAGGCTGGGGAAATCCTGGATCGCGGCGTGAATCACCCATTCCGCATCGGCGAGCGCATCGTTAATGATGCGTAAATCCTTGAACGCCTCCGGGTCAATGAGGTAGATCTTATTGTCGCGTTTGAGCTGCACCAAAAATGCGCGTCTGCCGTAACGGATGCCCTGTGCACGTTCCGTATCAACTGCGACCGGCCCCGATGCGCCCGCCAACTCGTCAGCTGCTCGGTGTAATGCCCTTTCAGTGTCAATAACGGGCGGAATAGGCACGGAAGGAGAGTCAAGGGGAACCACCTCAGGCACCACGAACCCCCGTAGCTCCCCGAGCGTATCGTCTGAGACGGGGGAGTGAGACGGCTCTGTAGAACTGGGGCTCATGTGATGCGGCATCCTTTGCTGGGGTGTGCGGTATGCCCACAAGGGGTGGCGGCCGCACCGAAACGGGCGTTCACTTTATTCTACCCACCGGGTGCTGCCCCTGACGGCAGCGGTGAGTGTGTTGTACTGCATAACCTATGGGGTGGTGCCGGCGGCGGGTTCAAGGCTCAGGCACACCGAGTTAATGCAGTACCGCAGGTCGGTGGGGGTGCCGTACCCTTCACCTTCAAACACGTGGCCCAGATGCGAATCGCAGGCGGCACAACGCACCTCTACCCGGCGCATCCCGAACGTAGTATCTTCCAGATACCGCACACGTTCTTCTGCAAGCGGGGCGAAGAAAGAGGGCCAGCCGCAGTGCGACTCAAACTTCTCAGCAGAGCGGAAAAGCTCGGTGCCGCAGGCTCGGCACGAATAGACACCCTCGGTTTTCGTGTCCCAGTATTCACCGGTGAAGGCTCGTTCGGTGCCGCCTTCACGCAGCACCGCATACTCCTCGGGGGTGAGGATTTCACGCCAGTTTTTCTCAATCTTCCCGGTGCCCGGTAGTGAGTTTCCCACTGCTGCTCCTTCAAATCTTCTCTTATGAGCTGTCGTCGTTATAACGGATCCGGCTCAGGTTTTGTTCCCGGGCGGTACAGGTTCGTGACCCATTCGGTGACGGGCAGGGTCAGACCGTCCGCCTGTGCCTCATAGCTGCTGCGCTGGTGCATCCCTAAACGTTGGGCCACTGCCGCTGATGCCCGGTTGTGGGTGTGAATAACGGCATATACTTGCTGATGCCCAGCATCGGCAAGCTCACCCATCACCTGCTGGGCGGCACGGGTGGCGATGCCCTCACCCCAGAAAGCGCACCCAAGCCGCCAGGCCAGCTCAATCTGCCCGGTCGGGCCCCAATCGTTCACCCACCGGTGCGCCCCAGTGAAACCAGCCACCTCACCATCAGCCAGCACCGTGTAAAGACAGAACCCTTCCCGCTCATAGTCGGCGCGAGCCCGCACCACCATATCCTCATAGTGGGCGAGTGAATCTGCAGGCCGCCCCAAATACTCCATGACGCGCGTATCCCTGAACAGCGCATACCATTCGGTGGCGTCCTCCGCAGCGGGGACCCGCAGCTCAAGGCACGGCGGCTCAGGCGCGAAGAGGCGCATAGCTGCCGCCGGTGAGTTTAAGCAGGTCGGCGGGGGAGAGCTCAATATCCAGCCCGCGTTTACCGCCAGAGACCATAATGGTCCGATAGTGTTCGGCGCTGGCATCCAGGAGTGTGGGGGAAGGAGTTTTCTGCCCCAACGGCGAAATACCGCCCACCACA
>ERZ772952.60-NODE-60-length-23980-cov-21.0018_pt1 | contig 23980 bp, 17 predicted proteins | sample MGYA00580686_ERZ772952 | MGnify/ENA primary metagenome ERZ772952 (study PRJEB29015, sample SAMEA2738074) | human oral metagenome | biome: human oral; feature: human-associated habitat; material: saliva | place: China | collected 2213 ... | reverse complement strand
CTATCGGCACGGTGGCGCTCAACAATGCTTGTCAGGTTCAGCGAGGGGTCGACAATAACCTCAGCGGGAGTGGAGAAGACTTTCATAATGCGCCTTTCAAATCAGGGCGTGAGCCCGTGGCGGATCCGGTGCCGCGGGGTGCCCTCGATGGCCCGAGGAGCCGTAATATCTATCTGCTGTTCTACTCGCCACGGCGGGTGATGCTTGCGCCAGTTGCAGCGAGCGGAGCCGCAGAATTAGTGGTTTAGGGATGCGACAAAATCTTGGATGGTGGAGAGCAGATACTCTGCGTCATAGTCCAGGGTTGCCACATGGTAGCTGCGGGTCAGCCACCTAAATTTTACAGGAACTGAACAATGTTCGAGAAAATATTTGTGGGAGCTATCCGACACAGTATGATCGCCCAGTGAACGCAAATACAGGACCGGCGACTTCAACTGCGGAATTAGAGCACGAGTCTCAGCGCCCAAAAGATGCAGCTGATGCACCGCCGCCGTCGGAACCAGCGAATACGCGCCCTCATTCACACCAGGAACCGCAATATCGGAACCGATTGCCTTAAGGACCGGCAGAACCTTCGAGACCTTACCCGCGTGGCGCATCATCGGGTTCACATCCACCATGTAGGGGTTAATCAGCACCGTGCCCGCCACCGGCAGACGCGCCGACAGATGAGTCGCCACCGTGCCACCCATCGACATACCAATGACCACCACCTGCAGACCCTGGGCGGTCAGGCGACGGTACCCCTGCTCGGCAGAAGCCAGCCACTGCTGGTACGTGCTATCACGCAAATCCTGCCAACGGGTCGCGTGACCAGTCAGCACAGGCATCTCCACCGCATAGCCGAGCTCCATAAAACGCTGAGCCACCGGGCGCATACTGTGCGGCGAACCCGTAAAACCATGCACCAGCAAAATACCCACGGGATGCTGCGCCGAATCAGGGGTAAAAGACACGGGGGAGTGGTCGAAGGCTTCCTGGTTCTCCCGGAGGCGACACGCCAGGGAATCCTTAACATTTTGGGTCGCAAGAAGCCTGCGCTCGCGAGCCTTGCGGCGCATCCGCTTGAGCGGTTCCAGCGAGTTATCGAAAATGCTCATGGTCCTCCTTCGCCAACCTGCGCGAATATGAGTGCAGGTGAGGCTCTATAGCGTACCCTGACCGGCTACCGCGGATACAGCACCGGTGCTGGGATATCGCCCCCAGCGCACCCGATACACCGGTGCGCAGAAAAATCGTTCTCTTTTCTTTAATTATCGCGCGTTCTCTCGCGCCTCTCCAGACACGCTAGAATTGAGCCGGGAACATTCAGAGAGGAGACCCCATGCCTAACACCGCCCTCTATTCAACGCTCAAGATTCTTGGCTCCCCCCTGCTGCAGGGACTGTACCACCATGACGTGGTGGGCCTCGAAAATCTGCCCGAGGGACCCTACATTGTCGCCAGCAACCACCTGGCGTTCTGCGACTCCATTTTTATTCCTCTCGCCATGCCGCGCACCGTAAACTTCCTCGCCAAGAGTGACTACTTCACCACCCCCGGCGTGAAGGGCCGATCCATGGCGGCATTCTTCCGCGGCGTTGGCCAGCTTCCCATGGACCGCTCCGGCGGCCAGAAGAGCCAGGAATCCCTCAATGCCGGTGCGCAGGTCCTCAAGGACGGCGGCATCATCGGCATCTACCCCGAAGGCACCCGTAGCCCCGACGGCCGCGGCTACCGCCCCAAGGTCGGTGTCGCCCGCCTCGCAGTTGAAGCAGGCGTGCCCGTAGTGCCCGTCGGGCAGATCGGTACCGACCTGATTCAGCCCTCCGGCTCGAACCGTATCCGCCTGCGCCACGACGGCAAGCCCATTCGGGTGCGCACCATTATTGGCAAGCCCCTCACCTTCGAGGAATACACCGACGGCTCAGACATGAGCCACCGCGTTCAGCGTGAAATCGCCGACCGTATCGGTGCTGAAATCCGTGCCCTGAGCGGCCAGGAATACGTGGACGTGTACGCCGACCGCGTCAAGAAACTCATGGCTGATAAGAACATGAGCGCTGACGAGGCAATCGCACACCTGCAGCACTAAACAATAAGACGGCACTCTGAGATAGCTCCCGGGTGCACACATACGCCAGAGGGCGGGATGCGGTACATGCCGCCTCCCGCCCTTTCGTATGCCGTTGTGCGACGGCGCCTTTTAGCCCGCTGCGCATCAACCCCCTCCTGATTACCAACCCGCTGAGCTCCGACACCGGGACGCTATCTAAACATGTGAGATGTACCTGACCTCGGGGTTAGGCGTTGAAGCAAGCAAGAGTACAATTAGGTCTATTCAGCTTGAAGAATCGTAAGTCGGCACGCCGCGTGGCGCGCCGAGCACCCGAAACGAGGCTGAATCAGAAAACGCACAAGACCATCCCGATGGAGTGAAGATGAGCAATCAAAACCTCAGCACCTCGCAGGCCCCCGACCACGGCCTGGACACCTGGCGCCAGCTGCACATTGACCAGCAGCCCACCTGGAGCGAGCATGAAGATTTTGAGAGCACCATCGCCGAACTGAACTCGGTACCGCCGCTCGTCTTCGCCGGCGAGGTCGACGCCATGCGCCAGGCACTCGGTGAGGTTGCTGAAGGCCGCGCATTCCTGCTGCAGGGCGGCGACTGCGCAGAAACCTTCGCGGGTGCAACCGCCGACAAGATCTCCGGCCGCGTCAAGACCATCCTGCAGATGTCTGCAGTGCTCACCTACGGCGCCTCCATGCCCGTGGTGAAGATGGGCCGCATGGCGGGTCAGTTCTCCAAGCCCCGTTCCGCAGACATGGAAACCCGCGGCGACGTCACCCTGCCCTCCTTCCGCGGCGAAACCGTCAACGGTTTCGACTTCACCCCCGAAGCCCGCGTACACGACCCCAAGCGCATGCTGCGCGGCTACCACACCAGCGCATCCACCCTGAACCTGATTCGTGCCTTCACCAAGGGCGGCTTCGCAGACCTGCGCGCCGTGCACCAGTGGAACCGTGGCTTCACCTCCAACCCCGCGCACGAGCGCTACGAGGAGACCGCCAGCGAAATCGGCCGCGCCCTCAAGTTCATGGAAGCCTGCGGCGTGAACTTCGAAGCGCTCAAGACCACCGACCTGTACGTCGGCCACGAGGCGCTCGTGCTGGACTACGAGCGTGCCCTCACCCGCATCGACTCGCGCACCCAGCTGCCCTACGACACCTCCGCACACTTCCTGTGGATTGGCGAGCGCACCCGCGGCGTCGACGATGCACACGTCGACTTCCTCTCCAAGGTCCGCAACCCCATCGGCGTGAAGCTGGGCCCCAGCACCACCGCAGATGACGCACTCGCACTGATCGACAAGCTCGACCCGAACCGCGAGCCCGGCCGCCTGACCTTCATCACCCGCATGGGTGCGAAGAACATCCGCGAGAAGCTGCCCGCGATCGTTGAGGGCGTGCAGGCTGAAGGCGCGAAGGTCGTCTGGGTTACCGACCCGATGCACGGCAACACCATCTCCGTGCCCTCCGGCTACAAGACCCGCCGCTTCGACGACGTGCTCGACGAGGTTCGCGGCTTCTTCGAAGTACACGAGGCACTGGGTTCGTTCCCCGGCGGTATCCACGTGGAAATGACCGGCGACGACGTGACCGAATGCCTGGGCGGCTCCGACGCCATCGACGAGGCAGCACTGGCTGACCGCTACGAGTCCCTGTGCGACCCGCGTCTGAACCACTCGCAGTCCCTGGAAATCGCGTTCCTGGTCTCCGAGTACCTCAAGAACCGCGCATAAAACGCTTACGCTGTTCGCCGCGATAGGCGGTAGGGAGTAGCAGACACGACAATGCCCGGGTCTTCACCTGACAAGGATGAAGACCCGGGCATTGTGCTGTGCGGCAGAAGAACGGCTCAGCAAAAGAGCGGTGGGGCAGAAGAGCGGCACTACAGGCGCTAGACGATCAGGGCGCTAGAAGGTCAGGAAGGCCTCAATATTGCGCCACCACTGCGACTGCACCAGCGAGGTCGCAAGCCACCAACCGGTAAAGCTCGAACCCATACCCAGCAGAATCAGCACCAGAGCCCAACCGCCCACCGCCATACCGGAAGGCGGAGTCCTAAACTGCTTGGCGGGTAGGCGAGGATCCTTCTGCGAAGACTGCTCGGAATCCTGAGAAGAAGAGGTCTCCTCAGCCGTTGAAGCCTCAGAAGCGCTCGCCGCCCCCTTAGCCTTTGAACGGCGCGAAGCCGAGGGGCTCAAGGAACGTTCGGCATGAATCGGGGCGTACTCGCCGTTAGCCGAGATGAACTCCTGCTCCGTCTGCGGACCAATGCCAACGGACTGAGTCAGCGGGCCCTTCGCAGTGGAGGCGCGGCGGCCCATGAACGAGCCCAGGCCTCGCTTGCCGGTTTTACCCGTTGCACCGTCTTGCTCCTGGTCAGCGTCAGAGTCGTCATCATCGGAGGCGGAACTCACCAGCGGCGGAATGCCCTGGCGGTTCAGCACCGAGTCCTCAGCGTCCACGTCGGCAAGGTGCACACCCTGACCAGCCGCCGATGCATCGTACACGAGGCTGTCGGGGGAGTACACATCGTAGACCAGCAGATCGCGGGCATCGCTAAAAGCACTAATCGGGGTGTTACGCACCATCTGCGCGGCACCGCTACGCTCCGCAATATCGGCAACAGCCTCCCAGAGGGGAAGCTCCGGCTCCGGGCACGAGGGGGCACGCCAGGCGCGCTCGGATTCACCCAGCGACTCAGAAATCTCCAGCAGAGCCGTAAACAGCTCGGTTGCATCCTCCGGGCGGGCATGAGGCTGCTTGCGGGTACACCACGAAATCAGCCCCGCAATATCGCGGTCCGCACCCGGCGCCACATCGGTCAGCGCGGGCATCTCAATGTTGGCGTTGTGGTAGAGCACCTGCTGGTCATTCTCCAGACCCACAAAGGGCAGACGACCTGAAAGCATGCGGTACATCATCACGCCGAGCGCAAAAATATCAGCCTGCGCGCCAACCTTCACCTTCGGGTCCAGGACCTCCGGCGCAACGTAGGCGGGGGTGCCCATGGGGGCGCCCGCATCCACCTGATCATCGCGGCGAGAAAGGCCGAAGTCCGTGAGCTTCACCTGGCCGTTAGCGTCCAGCAGGATATTGCCCGGCTTAATATCGCCGTGCAGGTAGCGGTTCGCGTGCACCTCCGAGAGCGCCTCCACCACCGGAATGAGGATATCCAGAGCCTCACCCAGGGACAGGGCATTACGCACACGCAACAGCTGACTCAGGGTGCAGCCGTGCACATACTCCAAGACGATGTACATGACCATCTGACCCGAAAAATATTCGGTACCCGAAGAGATCACGCCCACCGTATGTCCGCCGCCACCCACCTGGCGCATCGAACGCTCTTCACGGTGGAACTTCTGGCGGTTCGCCGCATCCTCAGCCAGAGCGGGGGAGAGGACCTTGAGCGCGACCGGGTTATTCGACCACAGGTCCAACGCATAATAGACCTCGCTCATGCCGCCGCGGCCAATGAGCGAACCCACCTGGTAATGACCCTCAATAATGGCGCCACTGAGCCACTGCGAAGAACCGATAGCGGTATCAGAGGCAGCGGGACGAGTGGCGGGAGGAACAGAAGTATTAGAAGAAGAACGAGGGTTCACGGGAGAAATCCGGCGCGGGCTGGGAGTATTCATACGTCTCAACATTTTAGCCCGCCCACCTGGGGAGAAGCGATGCCAAAGAGCGCCGAGCAGGTGAACACTCAGCGAACTCTTACAAAAAGCCGGCGGACCCGACTCCACCTCACGAACCGCGGCAGCGCTCAAAAAGGAAAGGTGTGCAGGAGAGCCCCCGTGCCAGATGCGGGTCAAAAGTGGTAAATACGTGCCAGCTCTGGCACTCTTAAAAGGTGACTAACGAAAATATTGCTCAGACCTTCGCCCTCGTCGGCGATTGGGTAACTATCCCCGAAATTGCGCAGGCCCTCGACCTGAAGGTGACCCGCGTACACAACCTGATTTCTGACGGTACGCTCATCGCGCTACGCGACCCGGAAACCAACGTGCGCAAGGTACCCGCACTGTTCATGAACGGTTCGCGAGTTCTCGAATCCCTCAAGGGCACCCTCGCTGTCCTGAAGGACTCCGGCTTTAGCGATGAAGAAGCCATCGTGTGGCTGTACACCAACGACGACTCCCTGCCCGGCCGTCCCATCGACGCACTGATTGACGGTCGTAAGACTGAGATTCGTCGCCGTGCGCAGGCATTGGCTTGGTAATACTAGCTTGGTAACGCTGGCTTGGTAACACCGCTTGGTAGCACCTGCTAGGTGGCACCGGTTCGGCACGATAGCTCAATACGTTGAGGCGGCATACTCCGGTATGCCGCCTCAACGTGTTTAACGTTCTAACTGTGTTGAACTTCTATGCCTTGCGGCGCAGCGCATCTATGCCTTACGACGCAGTGCACGGCCCACAATATCGGTCAGCGCCGCATGCACCAGCTCGTCCAGGTTCATCGCCTCCAGCGCCTCAAACACAGCCTGTGACTTCTGCTCGATTAGCTGCTCATGCTTGGCGAAAGCCCCCGAAGAAACCATCAGCTCGCGGATGCGCTCCACCTGCTCATTGCTCAGATCGGGATCGCCCAAACTATTGTGCAGAAGCGCCGCATCCTTTTCGTCGAGGGCGGCGGAGGTGAGCGCCACCAAGACGGTACGCTTACCCTCACGCAGATCATCGCCAGCGGGCTTACCGGTCACCTCGGGCTGACCGAAGACGCCCAGCTCGTCATCACGCAGCTGGAAGCCCTCACCCAGCGGCAGACCAAACGCACGGTAACCGGCAAGTACCGGGTGCTGCTCGCTCACGGCACCGGTGCCGTTCTCCAGCGCGGTAGCCTGCAGAGCCAGAGCGCCACCAATCGTGAAGGGGTGCTCGCACGAGTACTTGGCGGACTTGAAACGAATCACGTTCAGGGCGCGCTGCAGAGCCGCCTGAGCGTCCTCGGTTTCGAGAACCTCGGAGTAGACGTCCAGGTACTGACCCACCAGAACCTCGGTGCGCATCCGGTCAAAAATAGTGCGCGCGGGGGCGCCGTAGATTGCTCCCTCACCCAGGGAGGCGAAAACCTCGGCAGACCACGCCAGGGTCAGATCGCCGGCAAGAATACCGCCGGTCAGACCGTAGTTGAAAGCATCACCGCGCCAGCTATTCTGCTCGTGCGCCGCCTCGAAACGCTTGTGCACGGAGGGTGCGCCGCGGCGGGTATCGGAGCGGTCGATAATGTCGTCGTGAATCAGCGCGGAGGTCTGGAATAGCTCCACCGCCATGCCCGCCTTCACAATGGACCAGGACGCGCGGTTCTCGGTGACGGGTGCGCCGCCCGCACCTCGCCAACCCCAGTAGCTCAGCAGGGCGCGCAGGCGCTTGCCGCCGGTGGAGAGGGACTCAATGGCCTCCAGCAGGGGTAGAGTTTCGGCAGAAATGCCCTCGAGTAGCTCGCGCTGGCGGGTAAAAAACTCAGCCATGAGAGTGTCAAAAGCGTGCAGGTAGGCTCGCTGCTCTTCAGCAATACGCTCAGCAAGGTGCGCAGAAGCCGCCGGGATATTCGGTGCCGCTACGGTGAGGCTCTCGGTCGCCTGGGGAGTGGGTGCTCCGGAGGGAGAAGGGGGAGTCATACTATCCTCGCTGAAGGTCGCTGTGTACGGTCCTGATGGGGTGCGGTGTGCACTTCTTCTAGCTTAGTGGAGAAAATCCCAAGAGAACGCATTTGCGAACATGTTTACGATAAATTGTCTCTGTTTTTCGTAGAAATGTGCTATATTTTCGGTAGGTGGGCGTAGAAGCTATGAGAGGAGGCGACATGGGGCAGGCACGAACCGGTAAGAACAGCGGTGCAAAGAACAGTGGTGTAAGGAACGGCCGTGTCATTATGCACCTGGACATGGATGCCTTCTTCGTCAACGTCGAACTTCTCGAAAACCCCGCCCTGCGCGGCGAACCCATCATTGTGGCGCCCCTGAGCCCCCGCTCGGTCGTCTGCTCCGCCTCCTACGAGGCGCGCGCCCACGGAGTGCACTCCGGCATGCCGCTCAGTCGCGCCCGAAACCTCAGCCCCAACGCCACCGTCCTGCCGCTACGCGGCGACTACCGGCGCTACTCCCGCGCCGTTATGGCGATCCTGAACGACCTGAGCCCCTACGTTGAACAGGTCAGCGTGGATGAAGCCTTCGTGGACCTAACCGGCGCCTACCTGCACGGCCAAGACCCCGTCGCCCTGGCGCAGAGCGCTCGCGACCGCATCGCGCAGGAACTCTCCCTGCCCTCCTCCGCGGGGGTTGCGCCCAATAAACTACTCGCCAAAATGGCGTCCACCGGTAGCAAGCCGAACGGGCTGTGGGTCATTCCGCCCGAGCGCGTTCAAGAATTTCTTGACCCGAGAAAAGTCTCCGACCTGTGGGGAGTGGGTGCGAAAAGCACCGAGCAGCTCTCCCGATACGGTATTCACACCATCGCCCAGATGAGGTCCATGAGCCTGGACTGGCTCAAAGAACGCTTCGGTACCGCCCAGGGTGAGCACCTTTGGGCCATGGCGCGAGGCATTGACGAGCGCCCCGTGGTGACCGAACGCGAAGAGAAAAGCATGGGTGGCGAGCACACCTTCGAGACAGATACGACCGATGCTCGGGAGGTCAGCACTGCTCTTCGGGAGCTGAGCCTCAAGCTGGGAAAGCGCCTGCGCACCGCCGGGAAACTCGCCGGAGGGCTCAGCCTCAAAATCCGCTACAGCACCTTCGAAACGCACACCCGCGCTATTGCCCTGAACGTGCCCGTAGACTCCGGCATGCAGATTGCCTCTCTGGCGGTGGAAGCCCTGCGCGCTGACGGAATCTTGGTAGGGCAGGATGCGCCCCGCGCCCTGCGACTTATCGGAGTGCGCGCCGAAAAGCTTGCCCGCGCAGAAGACGGGGTGCAACAAACTCTCTTCGACTCCATCGAGAGCGGAGCAAGCTCACGCTCCGCACAAACTGGCTCCGCACAAACCGTCTCCGCACAACGACGCGGCGGGGGAGCGGGTAATAGTCCGCAGAACGGTACTCGCACAGGGTTTGGTATTCGCCCGGGCTCTGGTACTCAATTAGGGTCTGGCGCTCGCCCGGGGTCTGGTGCTCGCCTCGTGAAAAGCGGCAGATGGTCCGAGGTGGAGCACGTCATGGACGCCATTCACCGCAAGTACTCGCAGGAAAGCCTCAAACCCGCCTCCGGAGTTACCGCGCCTGAGAAGAATATCGAAGAGAAGAATATCGAAGAAAAGAGCCACAATGAGGAATAGCTGAGGAACAACAACTAGGGGCCGATACAGCTTGGGCCATAGCATGGTCAGCGGCTATATCGCAGCCGGTTACTCGTAAAGTGCGGGCGAGGAACACCTCCGCGGAAGGCGGGAGAAAGACATAAAGAGCTTCTGACCGAAAAAGAATGCGCCAACCCCACCCGGCGCGGTACGATGGGAAGCATACGGCTGGCAAGAAGCGCTCGCCGCGCCAGCTGATACAGTAGCTAACCCGGTTCTAACCCGGTTGATACCGACGTCATCTTGAGCAGAGATACCTCAAAGGAGAAAACGATGGCACTGTCCGAGCGTGAACAGAAGGTTCTGGACCAGCTTGAAGAACTCATGAGCAATGAGGATCCACACTTTGCCTCCTCCATGTCTTCAACCGGCAATACTGCGCCGGTCTTTAGCGCTCGCCATTTGGCTCTCGGTATTCTCTTCGTTTTCATCGGCCTGGGCATCATTATTGGCGCGGTCGCATCTAACATGATTTGGCTGGGCGTATTCGGCTTCCTCTTCGCGGCCGGTGGCGTGTACTTCGCAACCACCAGCAAGAAGACCCCGGTGGATTCCTTCCTCGGAGGTAAGGCAGAAGGTGCAGCGCGTGTGCGTCAGCGTGAGCAGAAGGAACGCTCTTCCTTCATGAACCGCCTGGAAGACCGCTGGGATGAGCGTAATAACGGTCAGCTCTAAAGCTCAGGTCTAAAGCGTTCAGTTCTAAAGTATTCAGGGTGCAGAAGCTTCGCGGCTCAGCTCATAGGGCTGACCCCCGATGCGAGAATCTCAAAACTCAAGACTGACTCAAGACTGATTAAGCGGAGGTAAGAATTCTCTTACCTCCGCTTTTTTATGCCCGAAGAACTAGTGACTATACCCGAACTAGCGAGTATGCCCGAACTGATGAGAGACGGAAGTATGAGGGGCTGGTGAGCGGAGCACGCCAAACCCCGAAACTAACCCCCTGAAACTAGCCCCGTCATTGAGTCTGGGTATGGCAAGCATGATGAGGGTGGAGCACTGAGCACACACGCCCGAAGCTGTGTAGAAGCTGTGCATCAGCGTTAAAAATGCAGAAGAGAGCATAAAAACACTAAAAGATACTCTGCCGGGTGGGGTAGGTGGTGGAAAGTGGGGTAAAGTGGAGAGGAAAGCTGAAAGTCAGTCCTATCGCCGTGCCCTCAAACACTCGGCGGAGGCGCAGGCCCGGCACACCCCGCCACCGGCACCTCCAAGGATTGTGGAGCAACCCCGCTCCCGCAGGCTTTAGCGCAACGGCACACATCGGGGAGGTGAAGTGAATGTTCCTAGGTACCTACTCACCACGAATGGACGCCAAAGGACGCATCATCCTTCCCGCCAAATTCCGTGAGGAACTCTCAGCAGGCCTCGTTCTGACCCGCGGTCAAGAACGATGCCTGTACGTTTTCCCCGCCGCAGAATTTGAACGCATCCACGAACGGATGCGCACCGCACCCCTGCCGGGACGAGCCGCCCGAGACTTCCTGCGAGTTTTCCTCTCAGGAGCCTCCGACGAACTGCCCGACAAGCAGGGACGCATCACCATCCCGCCGATACTGCGCCAATACGCAGGACTGAGCGACAACCTCGTCGTCATCGGATCCGGTACCCGCGCAGAAATATGGGATGCCGCAGCCTGGGAAGAGTACCTCGCCCGCACCGAAGCTGAATTCGCTGCCCTCGACGAGGACCCGTTCAGCCCGCTGCTCTAACCGGCATCCCGCCGACGCGACGGCTACCGCCCCGGCATCTCTAGCACCCGCACCACTCTTCCGTAAGCCTTCCCGCAGGACAAACTCTCACAGGAGCACCCATGAGCGTAGACCACGCCCCCGAAACCGGTACGACCGCCTCCGGCGCTACCGTCAAGGTCACCGGCGCATCCATTGAGAACCTCTCCCAGCGTGAAGCCAGTGAACGCCACGTGCCCGTGATGCTGGACCGTTGCATTAACCTGCTGGCGCCCGGTATTGAGCGTGCCGTTGAGGAACGCGGCACCGCCTACGTTATTGATGGCACCCTCGGCATGGGTGGCCACTCCGAGGCGCTGCTCGAACGCTTCGAAAACCTTGTTTTGATCGGTATTGACCGCGACCTGCAGGCGCACGCCATCGCCGGTGAGCGTCTGGCACGCTTCGGTGAGCGTTTCGTGCCCGTCCACGCCGTCTACGATGAAATTGACCGCGCCATGGAAACCGCCGGCGTGCAGGGCATCGACGGCATCCTGATGGACCTGGGCGTCTCCTCCATGCAGCTGGACGAACGCACCCGCGGCTTCGCCTACTCCTACGACGCGCCCCTGGACATGCGCATGAACTCCGAAGATGAGCTCACCGCCCGCATTGTCGTCAACGAATACAGTGAAGACCAGCTGCGCCGTATTATCCGCAACTGGGGCGAAGAGAAGTTCGCATCGCGTATCGCCCGCGCTATCTGCACCGCCCGCGCCGACGCGCCCCTGGAAACCACCGGTGAGCTCGTACGCATTATTCAGAAGGCGGTGCCCGTCGCCGCGCAGCGCACCGGCGGCCACCCCGCCAAGCGCACCTTCCAGGCGTTGCGTATCGAGGTGAACCACGAGCTTGAAGCCCTCGAACACGCCGTGCCGGCAGCCCTGGAGGCGCTCAACCTCGGCGGCCGATTCGTCGCCATGAGCTACCACAGCCTCGAAGACAAAATCGTCAAGAGGGCACTGACCGCAGAGGCAACCTCCAAGGCACCCAAGGGCTTCCCTGTAGAGCTTGAAGAGCACAAGCCCACCGTCAAAATCATTACCCGCGGCGCCGAACCGCCTACCGACGAGGAAATCGAACAGAACTCCCGCGCCGCCAGCGCCAAGCTGCGCGCCGCCGAGAAGATCCGCATCCCCGCCAAGTAGAAGACAGAAAGCGAAGAAGAGTGAGCACCCAGCACGCATCCCAGCGCCCCACCCGCACCCAGGGCGCCCCGCGGAGTCGACGCGCCGGTTCCTCGCGCCCTGCCGCCGGCACCCCCGGCGCCGTTGGCTCTACCCGCGCATCCTCTACTGGCGGCTCTACCGGGGCGAGCCGCGCCTCCACCCGAGCCCACTCCGGCCGTACCCGCGCCGCGCGTCTGGAGCCGGTCACCGCCTCCCAGCCGGTGGTCCGCCCCGCCAGCACCGCTGCTTCGCACGGCGGTAAGCGCACCTCAACGAACGCGAGCCGTGTGCCCTCGAGCGTCCGTGCGGCAGCACGCACCGAAGAGACCCGAGAAGAGAAGCCTAAGCAGCGTAACCCGCTGTCCGCTGTGCGCCGCCGAGCCCGTAAGCTCAGCCCGCCCACCATGCTCGCTGTTTTTGCGGCAATTCCGCTGACCCTGATTTTTATTCTGCTGCTCAACGTACTGATCGTGACCCGCCAGTACGACATGGTGGATTTGCGCGCGCAGGAGCAGCAGCTTGTGCAAGAAAATCAGGCGCTGCAGCAGGAGATTGGTTTCAAGGAAGCCCCGCAGGATTTGGCGATACGCGCCAGCACCCTGGGCATGTTTGTGAGCTCTTCGCAGGCGACCCTGAACCTGCAGTCCTCCACGATTGAGGGCACCCCCACCCCGGCTGCAAGCCCGACCGGTGCTGAGAGAAACAAGCAGGAGAACCTGATTGCGCCTCCGGCGGCCGGTTCGGAAGAAAGCTACGCCAAGGGCATTGTGGATGCTGACAAGTCTGTTCAGCAGCGACACAGCCAGGCGAGCGCTACGGCAAAGGCATCTGCAAGCGCCTCGGCAAGCCCCGCGCAGCAGGCTAACCCCGCTCAGCAGGCCAACCCCGCACCGGCGAATAGCGCCCCTGCTAGCCCGGCTGCTTCCGCCGCACCGAGCGCCGCTCAGCAGCCCGCAGCTAGCCCCGCGGCAAGCCAGGTTGCACGATAAACAATATTGACCACAGGATGCGTAGCATCACCGATAGACTAGACCAGCGAAAGGACCACCGCATGAGCTCCGACGCGCGTAAGAACGCGAACGAATCGGCATCCGGTCAGCCGGACCTGACCCGCCGTGGCTTTGTCGCCGGCGCCGCTGCCACCTGTGCTCTGGGCGTCATTGGTGCGAATCTGTTTATCCGCCAGGGCTTTGATCCCGGTGCGGTGGCGAATGCGTCCCGTCAGAAGCGTTTGCGCTCCCAGGTGCTGCCTGCTGTGCGCGGCCAGATTCTGGATATCAACGGCAATGTCATGGCGCGTACTGTGCAGCGCTATAACCTGACCGCTGATCAGAGTGCCGTGGCGACCTTCAAGCGTTACAACGAGGACCGCACCCAGAAGGTTGAGGTCACCCCCAACCAGCTGGTGTACGAGATGGTTGATATTCTCAAGACCGTTGACCCGGGTATTACCGATGAGTTCATCAAGTCCAAGCTGGATGGCACCTCTAAGTACTCGGTGATTAAGGCAAATATCACCCCGGAAATTTTCAATAAGATTGATGCTCTGGGCGCGCCCTTCATCTACGGTGAGGCGTTCTCCCAGCGCCTGTACCCCAACGGTAGTGTGGGTGGCTCCGTGGTCGGCAAGTACAACATTGTTGAAGAGGCTGACGGCAACGGTAAGGGCGGTACGGTGTCCCGTAACTTCTCGGTGGGCATTGAGCGTGTCTTCGAGAAGGAGCTTGCCGGTACCCCCGGTGAGCGTACCTACGAGATTAGTGCTGATGGTGTGCGTATCCCCGTGGCGAAGGAAGAGCAGCGCCTGGCGGTGGACGGTAAGAATATTCGTCTGACCATTAACCGTGATGTGCAGTATTTTGCGCAGCAGGTGGTACGTGCTCGCGCTGAGGAGCTGAAGGCTGAATGGTGTACCGCCATTGTTATGGATGTGCGTGACGGCTCCATTTTGGCTCTCGCTGATTCCTCTACGATGGACCCGGGTGCGGCAACCATTGAGGATGCGGCGGATATGACTCCGCGCGCTATTTCGCAGAACGTGGAGCCCGGTTCGACCGAGAAGATGCTGACTTCTTCTGCGTTGATTGAGCAGGGCCTGACGACTCCGACTAGTGTGTATGATGTGCCCGCGACCCTCACGATTGACGGCCAGACTTTCAAGGATGCGTTTGAGCACGGGGCGCAGCGGCGTACTTTCTCGGGCATTATTCATGACTCGATGAACACCGGTACGGTGCTGGTCGGTCAGAAGCTCAGCAAGGAAGAGCGCTACAACTGGTTGAAGAAGTACGGCGTCGGCGAGTTTACCGGCATTGAGCTGACCGGTGAGGAGCAGGGTATAATCGCTGATTGGCGTGATTGGGATGGCCGTCAGCAGTACACTGTGCTGTTCGGTCAGGGTGTTGCGCAGACTCCGCTGCAGACCGCCATGATTTTCCAGGCGCTGGGCAATAAGGGCGTTCGTCTGAAGCCGCGCATTGTGGACGCGATCATTGACGCCGACGGTACCGAACATAAGCGTGCCGTAGAGCCTGGCGAACGCATGGTCAGCGAGGAGACTGCCGCTTCCTGCCTGACTCTCATGGAGAATGTGGTGGAGCAAGGCCACGCCCGTCCGGCGAAGGTGACCGGCTACCGCGTGGGCGGTAAGACCGGTACTGCGGAAACTCCGAGTGAGAAGGGCGGCTACGACGGCAACACGACGTCCTTTATTGGTGTGGCGCCGATTGAGGACCCGCAGTTCTTGGTGGCGGTGACCATGCAGCGTCCTGAGGGTACGGTGGGTACGAACGGTACGACGGCTGAGTTCTCCAAGATTATGGAGAAGACTTTGCACACCTATAATGTGCCGCGTTCTACCGGTGAACCGGAGTTGATTCCGCTTTTTGCTGAGGACAGCCCCAATAAGACGAGCTAAAGGCGAGCGGGGGAGAGGCGCCCGGTAGCTGATTCGTGATGAAGAAGCGCCGGTACTGAACACCTGTCGAAGCCTAAAGCCCGTAGAATATTGAATGACCCTGTGTGCCTTGAGCGCATTGACCATACAGAGCTCACCGCTTCGGACAGCGGAGAGGAAAGAAGGACGATGGATACCGCATCTCACGCACCCGGCCAGAACCTGCTGGGCGGCGACGCTCAGACCCTGCGCCCGAATTCTGTGCGCCCGGTGAGCTTGGCGCACCTTCGCGAACATCTGCAGGGCTTGGGTGCTCAGGTGAGTTCCCAGCCGGCTAGCGGCGTTCAGGGTTCTGAATCTGGCGAATCCGTTGAGGTCACCGGTATTAGCATGGACTCCCGAGGCGTTCGCTCGCAGGACCTGTACGTGGCTCTGCCCGGTGCGAAGGTGCACGGTGCGCAGTTTGCTGAGGCTGCGTTGAAGCTGGGTGCTTCCGCTATTTTGACGGATGCTGCCGGTGCGCAGCTGCTGGGTGAGGCGCCGGTGCCGCTCCTAGTGACTGAGAACCTGCGCGAGTATGTCGGTCCGTTGGCGGCGCTGATTTACGGTTCGGCGTCGTTCCCCGCTACTCACCGTTACGCGGTGACCGGTACGAACGGTAAGACCACCTCCACCTACATGTTGGAGTCGGTGTTCCGCACCGGCCTGGGTGTGAAGACCGGTCTGATTGGCACTATTCAGATTCTGATTGATGGTGTGTCGGTTCCTTCGAAGATGACCACCCCTGAGTCTCCTCACGTGCATTCTCTGCTGACGATTATGGGTCAGCAGCAGGTGCGTTGCGCGGCGATGGAGGTGTCTTCGCACGCGATTGATTACCACCGTGTGGACGGCGTGAAGTATGCGGTTGCTGGCTTTACGAACCTGACTCAGGATCACCTGGATCTGCACGGCACCATGGAGCATTATTTCGACTCGAAGGCTCAGCTGTTCACTCCCGAGCGCGCCGAGCTGGCGGTGATTACTGCTGATGACGAGTGGGGCGAGAAGATGTTCTCCACCGCTTGCGAGCAGATGGGTGCGCAGCAGGTGCACCGCCTGGTGACTGCTCGAGGTGCCGGTCTGGCTGAGGTGCCCGCAGAGTTTGGCGCCCGCGACTGGGCTGTGGTGAAGGTTCAGCGTGAGGGTCTGGGCCACCGCTTCCACGTGGCTAACGGTGCCGGTGAGAGCGTTGAATGCTACACCGGTCTGCCCGCTGACTTTAACGTTTCGAATGCTGCGCTGGCGGCGCTCATGGCGTACCTGGACACTGACTCCGCTGAGCGTGAGCGCTTGCTGCCCGAGCTGGCGTCCGGTTCGGCTCTAACTCCGGTGGTGCCGGGTCGTATGCAGCTGATTTCTTTGGCTCCGCACGCGATTGTGGACTTCGCCCACAACCCGGACGGTCTGACCCGTGCCCTGGAGGCGATGGACCGCCCCGGTGAGGGTAAGGTCATGATTGTTTTCGGTGCGACCGGTGAGCGTGACCAGCTCAAGCGCCCGATTATGGGTGCGATTGCTGCGCAGAATGCGGATGTTGTCATCGTGACTGATGATGACCCGCATGGTGAGGCGCCCGAGCCGATTCGCGCCGCCGTTGAGGAGGGCGCGCAGAAGGCTGAGAACCGCCGAGCCACCCAGATCCTGAATATCGCTCCGCGTGCCGCCGCTATTGAGGTGGCAATTGCCCTGGCGGGCGAGCACGATGCCATCCTGATTGCTGGCCGCGGCCACGAAACCGAACAGGATGTTGACGGCGTGGATATCGCCCTGGATGACCGCGTTGAAACCGCCCGTGCCCTGCGTGCGCACGGTTTCGAGATTCTGCCTGATTACCAGCGCATGCTCGACGAAAGTGACTCTAAGACCGCTGAAGGTATGGTGAAGAATGATTAAGCTCAGCGCCGCCCAGATTATTGAGGCAACCGGCGGCACCGCTATCGGCCTGGACGGCCGTGAGGAGCAGGTGTTCGCAGACTTCGCCACCACCGACTCCCGCGAGGTGCAGACCGGTACCCTGTTCGTGGCGAAGCCCGGCATGGTCACTGACGGCCACAGGTTCATCCCCATGGCGTTTGAGAAGGGCGCGACTCTGGCACTGGTCGAGCGTGAGGTACTCGACGAGCAGGGTGTGCCGTACCCGAGCATCCAGGTGCCCGATGTGGTGCTGGCGATGGGCGATTTGGCGCGCTATTCCATTGAGCAGATGCGCGCTCAGGGTGAGCTGACCGTTATCGGTATTACCGGTTCTGCCGGTAAGACCACCACCAAGGACCTTCTTGCCGCCATTTTCACCCCGGAGGGCCCGACCGTTGCCCCGGTCGGCTCCTACAACAGTGAGGTGGGCGTGCCCCTGACCGTTTTCCGTGCGGATGAGTCCACCCGCTACCTGGTCATTGAGATGGGTGCGGACCGTGTGGGCAACATCGAGTACCTGGCGAATATTGCGCACCCCGATCACGGCGCAATCCTGAAGGTTGGTACCGCGCACGCTGGCGAGTTCGGCGGCGTGGACAATATTGAGCGTACTAAGGGTGAGCTGGCTGAGGGCGTTCAGCCGACCGGCTCCCTGGCTCTGAACGCTGACGATGAGCGCGTGCTGCGCATGGCGTCGCGTTCGGTTGCCCCCATTACTTACTTCGGCGTGGGTGAGAAGACCGGCGCGAACGGTCAGCCCTACGAACGCTACGTGGCGGCGCTGAACCTGCGCACCACCGACGCTGGTTGCCCCGAGTTCACTCTGCGCCTGCCCGACGGTAGCGAGTACGAGATCTCCTCGCAGCTGATCGGTGAGCACCACGTGCACAACCTGCTGGCTGCGGCGACGATTGCCTACAACAGCGGTATTTCGGGTGAGAAAATCGCTCGCGCGCTCAACAAGGCGGCGGCGGCTTCGAAGTGGCGTATGGCTCGCACCGACCGTGCTGATGGCGTGACCGTCATTAACGACGCATACAACGCGAACCCCGAGTCGATGGCAGCGGCACTGCGCACTCTGGCGCAGCTGGGCCGCACCGTTGACCCGGCGACCGGTCAGCCGCACCGCACCTGGGCTGTTCTGGGTGCCATGCTGGAGCTCGGTGACGCCTCCGTGGAGGAGCACGACCGCATCGGTCGCCTCGTGGTGCGCATGAACATTTCCAAGCTGATTGCTGTGGGCGACGAGACGAAGCCCACCTACAACGCGGCTCACCTGGAAGGCTCCTGGGGTAATGAGGCGACCTGGGTGAAGACCCCGGAAGAGGCAGAGCAGATTCTGCGCGCCGAGGTTCGCCCCGGCGACATTGTGCTCTTCAAGTCCTCGAACGGCGCGAAGCTGGGCATTCTGGGTGACCAGGTTGCTTTCGCTGAGTACACCTTTGGCGTTGAGGAAGAGCAGGCACCGACCTGGCTTTCTGCCGGTGACTTTGTTGAAACCACCGATTTGAGCGACCACCTTGCCGCTCACCTGGACGGCGCCGCTAACAGTGACCGTACCTCGACCGAACAGACCACGAACGAAGGGTAGCGCTTTATGATTACCGTGCTGATTGCTGGAATCTTCGGATTCCTCATCTCCCTCACCGCGCTGCCGGTGTTCATCAAGAAGATGAAGTCCCTCAAGCTTGGCCAGCTCATCCGTGAGGAAGGCCCGGCAGCCCACCAGCATAAGGCGGGTACCCCCACCATGGCGGGTCTGATTTTCATCCCCGCGGCGATTCTCGCCTACTTCTTGACCCTGGCGGTGAGCGCTCTGCTCTTCGGTACCGCGCCGGTACCGACCGCGACCGCGTGGCTGACCATCGCCTTCACCCTGGGCATGCTCGGTGTGGGCGCGGCGGACGACATCATGAAGTTCCGCAATAAGGGCAACGAGGGTCTGACCGAGAAGCAGAAGACCATCGGCCTGCTGGGTGTGACCATTCCCTTTGCGTACTTGGCGTTCCAGTTCCCGAACGAGTCGGGTGCTCGCCCGGCGTCGACCGCTATCTCTTTCGTACGTGACCTGCCCATCGACCTGTTCGCGGCGGGTGCGGTCTTTGGCAGCATCCTGTTGGTTGCGTGGATTACCATTATCTCCCTGTCCGGTACGAACGCTGTGAACTTCACCGATGGTCTGGACGGCCTGGCTGGCGGCATCATGATGACCATCTTCTCCGGCTACCTGACCATCAGCATCTGGCAGTACGTGCACGCCTGCTCCGCTGGCGCCGGCACCGCCTGCTACGATGTGCGCGACCCCGGTTCGCTGGCACTGATTGCCGCATCCCTGGTGGGTTCGCTGGCTGGCTTCCTCTGGTGGAACGTGTCGAAGGCACAGATCTTCATGGGCGACTCCGGCTCCCTGGCGCTCGGCGGCGCAATGGTTGCTTTCGCGCTGTTCACCCGCACCGAGCTGCTTCTGCTGGTCATCGCGCTGATTCCCGTGCTGGAAGTGTTCTCTGTGATCGTGCAGAAGTTCGTGTTCAAGACCAGCCGTAAGCGTTCGGTCGCAGCGGGGGAGAAGCCCCTGCACGCGCACCGTTACTTCCGTATGACCCCCTTCCACCACCACATGGAGAAGGTCGGCGTCAACGGCAAGTACTCAATTGATAAGCGAGGCATTGCCCCCGGTACCGTCAGCAGCGGCGAAGTGAACTCCGTGTTCCGCCTCTGGGTTGTTAACGCCCTCTGCGTGCTCGTTGCCCTGGCGCTGTTCTTCGGTGACTGGTTCTCGCAGACTTCTGGAGTGATTCACTAATGTCAACTAATGAACAGCCGGATGCCGCTCGCATTGAAGCGAACGCCGCCGCTATTGCGGTGAACCCGGTGTATGAGAATGAGCGCCTCGCGGAGCTGACTCACTGGGGCGCCCCCTGGGCTAACCTGCGCGTGGTTGTGGTGGGCATGGGTACCAGCGGCGACGCCGTGACCGATGTGCTCGCCCAGCTGGGTGCACATATCGTTGTCATCGATGGGGCAGATACCCCGGAGAAGCGTGAGCGCATCGAGATTTACAAGAACGCCTACGGTAATGTTGAGGGCCTGTTCGGTCCCGAGCACATGCGTGCCCTGCCCCTGGTGGACGGTCAGGAACCCGAGCTTGTGGTGACCTCCCCGGGCGTGCGTCCGGACCACCCGGTCATGCTGGACGCCTATGAGCGTCGCATCCAGATTTGGGGCGATGTGGAGCTGGCGTGGCGCCTGAATGAGCGCAGCGACCGACCGACCCCCAAGTGGCTGTGCCTGACCGGTACGAACGGTAAGACCACCACCGTGGGTATGGTTGATTCCATCCTGAAGGCTGCCGGTAAGAAGTCTATTCAGGTGGGTAACGTGGGCATGCCCATCGTGTACGCCATTGCCGACGATGAGCCCTACGAGTTCTTCGCGGTGGAGCTGTCCAGCTTCCAGCTGCACTGGACCTACTCGATGTCTCCGTACGCTTCGGTGGTTCTGAACATCGCTGAGGATCACGTGGACTGGCACGGCTCGTTCGACGGCTACAAAGCTGATAAGGCTCGCGTGTACGAGCACACTCAGGTTGCCTGCATCTTCAACACCGACCACGTAGACACCCTGCGCATGGTCGAGAATGCGGACGTTATTGAGGGCGCTCGCGCGATTGGTTTCAGCTCCACTGAGATGCCCGCCGTGTCGATGCTCGGCCTGGCTGAGGACATCCTGGTCGACCGTGCCTTCTTGAAGAACCGTTACAACGAGGCGTACGAGTTGGCGGTTCTGGAGGATTTGGCTCCGGCACCCGGTAAGATGCCCGCGAAGCACACCGTGGAGAACGCTCTGGCGGCTGCGGCTCTGTGCCGTGCGGCTGATATTGACCCGAAGGCTGTGGGCGCTGGCCTGCGTTCATTCAAGACCGGTGCGCACCGCAACCAGCTGGTGGGCTACGCGAACGACATCATGTGGGTGAACGATTCGAAGGCTACGAATCCTCACGCCGCGAATGCGTCGATGAGCGGTTACCCCTCGCTGGTGTGGATTGCCGGTGGCCTGTCGAAGGGCGTTGAGTACGATGAGCTGATCGCCGCTCACGCTCAGCGTCTGAAGGCTGTGCTGATTATCGGTACTGATACTGCGGCGTTGAAGTCTGCGTTGGCTAACCACGCTCCGCAGGTTCCGACCTACAATATGACCGCCGCTGTGGCTGATTCTTCGGACGGCATTGCCGTGATGAACGCGGCCGTTGCGAAGGCTGCTGAGCTGGCGCATCCGGGCGATACCGTGCTGATGGCTCCCGCGTCTGCGTCGATGGACCAGTTTAAGAATTATGCGGTGCGCGGCGATGCGTTTGCGAACGCTGTTGCCGCCCAGCTGGCAGACTCTTAGGACGTTGCCTGCAGGGGGCGGCTCGGGTGACCAGGACTTGGGTGACCGGGGCGCTTTCTGCGGGTTCTTCTCGGGGGTGGGATGGTAACGGTGTCCCACCCCTGAACCTTTTTCGTGTATTCGCCACGACGAATCCGTGGCAGTTGAGGCCTATAGGAGGGCATGTGAGTACCAGCGCATCTTCGGAGCGTTCGGCTTCTTCGGCGCGTTCGACCGAGAGTGGTCGTTGGGCGTCTTTGCGAGCCGGTTGGGAGGATTTCTCTGCGCCGTTCCGTGCTCGTGCCGGTAGGCTGTACCGTCGTGGTTTGAAGGCTGACCTGTGGGATGTGCCGGTCATGCTGCTGGTCACCACCCTGGGTCTGGCTATTTTTGGCTGCATTATGGTGCTGTCGGCCTCGAGCGTCACCATGATTTCTCAGGGCCAGTCGCCGTTCTCGCAGGTTTCGTCGCAGGTCATGTTCTTGGTGCTTGGCGTGATTGCGATGGCGGGTATTACGCGTATCCCGGTGGGGGTTTATCACAAGGAGTTTGTGGTGAACGCGATGCTGATTGCCGCGTTGGTCATGCAGCTTGCTGTGGTGGTCGTTGGCGTTGAGGTGAACGGTAACCGTAACTGGTTGAAATTCCCCGGCGGCGTGCAGATTCAGCCGTCGGAGTTTTCGAAGCTTGCGATTATTATGTGGCTGGCGTGGGTGTACAGCCGTCACGGCGATATTTCTCGCAGTATTTGGCGTACGCTGTTCCCCTCGATTTATGGTGTGGGTGCCCTGGTGCTGCTGATTATGCTCGGCGGCGATATGGGTACCGCCATGGTGTACGGCTTCATCTTTGTGGGCATGATGTGGCTGGCTGGTGCTTCTCGCAGTTCGCTGCTGAAGATTGGCGGCGCGTTTGCGGCGCTGGCGCTGGTGGGTGTTCTCAGTAGCGCGAACCGTGTGGCTCGTATTTTCGGTGTGTGGGGCTCGTGCACGAACGCTAACTGTGACCAGGCGAATTCTGGTGAGGTGGCGCTGACGACCGGCGGCTTCTTGGGCGTTGGCCTGGGCCAGTCGCGTCAGAAGTACAACTACCTGGCTGAGGCGCATAACGACTATATTTTCGCCATTATTGGTGAGGAGCTGGGCCTGCTGGGTACGCTGGCGGTTCTGCTGCTGTATGTGGGCCTGGTGTATTGTGCGGTTCGTATTATGCTGCGCACTACTGATCCGCTGGTGCGTTTGGCTACGGGCGGCATCATGATTTGGCTGAGCTCTCAGGCGATTATCAATATGGGCATGGTGTCCCGTATTTTGCCGGTGATTGGTGTGCCTCTGCCGTTTGTCTCCTATGGTGGTTCGTCGCTGTTGTCTTCGTTGTTTGCGGCGGGTTTGTTGTTGGCGTTTGCGCGGCAGACTCCGTTGCGTGGCGCGACGGCACCGTCGAATATTGAGACCCAGAGCGTGCGTGAGGTTCGTCGTGCGAATGCTGATTGGCATCGTCGTACGCCGTTGCAGATTGTGCTGAATCAGGAGGAGGCAGCTCGTGCGGCTTCCGGTGGCCACCTGTTGAAGGAGCATAATCCTTTGAAGGTTGTTTTTGGTCCGGAGAGTACGTTGCGCCGCTGGTTGGGTTTTGCGCCGGATCAGCAGCGTGAGCTGGCTCGTATGGCTCGTGAGCAGGAGAAGGAGCGTATCCGTCAGGAGAAGGCTCATATTCGTCAGGAGGCGGCGCAGGCTCGTGAGGAAGCTGCCCGTGTGAAGGCGGAGCAGAAGGCCGCAGCGCAGAAGCAGAAAACTGAGGCTCAGAAGCAGAAGGCTGAGGCTCAGAAGCAGAAGGCCTCGCAGAAGCCTGCACCGACGAAGGCAGCGCCGAAGAAGGCTTCCGCTCAGCCTCGTACCGGTCAGCAGGCTCGTGCTGCTCAGAAGCAGACCGCTCAGAAGACGACTGTTGCGAAGCCTGCGGGTCAGAAGCCCGCCGCACCGCAGCAAACGGCACCGAAGCAGGCTGTACAGCAGCGCCCCGCCCAGCCTCGTACTGCTCAGCAGCCTGCTACGCAGAAGCGAGTGCAGCAGCCTCGTGGTGCTCAGCCCCGTAGCGCCCACCCCCGTAACGTTCAGCACCGTCCGTCGGGTTCGCTGCCTGCGGGTCTGCAGCCGCTGCATCCTGAGGATCGTCAGCGCCGCGCGCAGCGACAGGGTAATCCTCGCCAGGGTGCTCAGCGTCAGGGTGCTCAGCGTCAGGCAACGCCGCGACAGGGCGCTCAGTCAAGGGGTGCTCAGGCAAAGGGCGCTCCGAAGAACGGCACTCAGCAGGCGCAGCGTCCGGCTCAGGGCGCGGCTCGGAACTCCACTCCGCGCAACACCCGCAAGCAGGGCTAAACCTCGCGGAACCCGCTCCGTGAAGCCTGCGTTGCGGGGGCTGGCAGTCGGGGGAGCGGGTTGCGGCTTGCGCCTCCGCCCGTGATGAATATGCGCTGAATATGAGATAACGCCCTCGCTATTGAG
>ERZ772952.58-NODE-58-length-24249-cov-17.9235_pt1 | contig 24249 bp, 25 predicted proteins | sample MGYA00580686_ERZ772952 | MGnify/ENA primary metagenome ERZ772952 (study PRJEB29015, sample SAMEA2738074) | human oral metagenome | biome: human oral; feature: human-associated habitat; material: saliva | place: China | collected 2213 ... | reverse complement strand
CATGGTACTGGACAGTGCGGAAACGGTTTCGGGAGAGATTTTTGCAGACATGGCAACATCCAATGAGAGAAATTCCTATTTACATCATACTCCCGCACAATACGGCTGCCAAGTTGCAAAAAGGTCGTCTGAAACCTGTTTCTTGGTTTTCAGACGACCTCTGTTTCGTTCATCACATCATGTCATCATGCCGTACACGCGATGGCGGCTTCCGCCACGTCGTCCGCGCTGTGCGGCAGTGCCAATGTGCGGGCGTTCTCCGCCCATTTGAGGCATTTTTCGCGGTTTAAGCCGCCGAGGATTTCGGCGAGTTTTTCCGCTGTCAACTGGGCTTGCGGCAACAGCAGCCCCGCCTCCGCCTGCACCATAAAACGCGCATTGGCGGTTTGATGGTCATCGACGGCGTAAGGATACGGCACCAGCAGCGCGCCCAGCCCCGCCGCCGTCAACTCGGCAATCGTCAGCGCGCCGGCACGGCAAATCACCAAGTCGGCATCGCGGTAGGCGGACACCATGTCGGTAATAAATTCCACGCATTCGGCTTTCACGCCCAGCGCGTCGTAATCCGCCTGCAAGCTGCCCAGCTTGCCCCGGCCTGATTGGTGATACATCTGCGGGCGCGCATCGTCGGGCAGCAAAGCCAATGCCTGCGGTACGGTTTTGTTCAAAACGTCTGCGCCCAAACTGCCGCCGACCACCAAGATTTTCAGACGACCTTCACGCCCTTGGAAGCGTTCGGCAGGCGCGGGCAGGTTGGCAATATCGGCGCGGACGGGGTTGCCAACCAAACCGCCTTCGTGGCTGAACGCTTTCGGAAAAGCGTATAACACCCGCTTCGCCCAGCGCGACAGTTGGCGGTTGGACAAACCAGCCACGGCGTTTTGTTCGTGAATCACAATCGGCACGCCCAAGAGCTTCGCCGCCAAGCCGCCGGGGAAGGTAACGAAGCCGCCGAAACCGATAACGCACTCGACGCGGTGTTTGCGGATAATCCGCTGCGCTTCGCGGACGGTTTTATACAAAGTAAACGGCAGCATCAGCTTGCGTTTGATACCGTTACCACGCACGCCTTTAATCGCCAGCGTTTCGAGCAGGATGTCGTATTGCGGCACGATGCGCTCTTCCATCGAGCCTTCGCTACCCAGCCAAATCACATGATGACCGCGCGCGCGCAATGAATCCGCCACCGCCAGCGCAGGGAAAATATGGCCGCCGGTACCGCCCGCCATCAACATGAAAGTTTTACCGCCCATGATTTACTCCACTTGGTAACCGCGCATTTTTTTGCGGTTTTCATAATCGACGCGCAACAACAAAGTGATGCACACCAGCATGACCACAACCGCCGAACCGCCGTAAGACATCAACGGCAACGGCAGCCCCTTGGTCGGCAAAATACCGATGTTGACGCCGATATTGAAGAAACTTTGAATACCTATCCAAACACCGATGCCGTTGGCGACATACGCGCCGAACGTCAAATCCAAATCGCGCGCCTGCCGTCCGATGGAAAAGGCGCGGACGACCAGCCAAACATAGCACGCAACCAAAATACACATACCCAAAAAACCGAATTCCTCGCCGATGACGGCAAAGATAAAGTCGGTATGCGCCTCGGGCAGGTAGAAGCGTTTTTCCAAACTCGCGCCCAAACCCTGACCGAACCATTCGCCGCGCGCAATCGCCATCAACGAATGCGTCAACTGGTAGCCTTTGCCCAAAGGGTCCGCCCACGGATTCAAAAACGCCGACACGCGCGCCATGCGGTAAGGCGCGAGCATAATCGCCGCCGTCATGAATGAAGCCAGAATCATCCCCATCATGATGAAATACTTGGCAGGGAAACCCGCCAAAAACACCATAGCCATCGTAACGCCGACAATGACGACGAACGAACCGAAGTCGGGCTGGAACATAATCAACACCAAACCCGCGGCAATCAGCCCGCCCGGGAACATAATCTTCTTCACGCTCTGCAACACTTCCGCCTTGCGCGTGAACAGGCTGGACAAATACAAAACGACGGCAAGCTTGAACAACTCCGTCGGCTGGATATTGACCGGTCCCGCGTGAATCCAGCGGGTTGCCCCGTTAATCTCCCGCCCCAAAAACAAAACCAGCAGCAGCAAAAGCCCCGAGAAGCCGAAATACCAGGGCATAAGCTTTTTCCAAGTGTTCATGCTGATAAAAGACAGGCCGATGCACACAGAAACGCCGACCGCGACAAACAAAGCCTGCTTGCCGACAAAAGAAAACTGCGTACCGCCCTCCGCCGCCGCGTACGCAATCGAAGCGGAATAAATCATCACCAGGCTGAACACGGTCATCAACACCGTCATCCACAAAAGCGATGTATCGAATTTCTGACCGCTGCGGGAAATCGGGCGGTCGAGAATCTTGGAAAGACTAATCATGAACAAACATCCGTTACGGAACAAACGTTTCAGACGACCTTTTGGATATACGGGTCGTCTGAAAATATCGAAAATCAGAAAAACGTCATTCTAAAGGTTTCTTGGCAAAGCAACAATTCAGATTCTTTAAAGACAGTCGGATTCCGGCGTTCTTTGCTCCCTACCCTACCCATCACACACGCAAAAAAGATGATATGTTGCCCGTCAACAAGTCAAATGGAATATATTTGTAACTTTATATTTTATATGGTTATTTTGTTTTACGCTTTTTGACGGTATGACAATACACGGTTACATTTCCTGTAACCGTTTTTCTTTTTGCTTGGTTTGCCTTTTCGATTTACGCCTGAGCCGCTCTGTGCCTCGTGCTGTCGTATGGCTTGCCCGTTTTGACGATGTAATAGGCCAACTTCGCCAGTTTGCGCATGATGGCGACGATGATGACCATTTTGGGCTTACCTGCGTTCGTCAGGTTGCGGACAAGCTGCGGGAATGCGCCCGTTCGATATGCAACCAGTGCGGGCATATACAGGGAGCGTTTAACCCGGCGATGTCCGTAGCGGCTCAATCTGCCTTTCTTGTGGACGCTCGTTCCGGACTGTTCGGTCTGCGGGCTTAGTCCTGCGTATGATACGAATTGGTTTGCGGTTTGGAAGGTTTTGTCTGTTAGTTGGGCATACAGTATGGCGGCGGTGTCTTTGCCTATGCCTTCTATGGTTTGCAGGTTTCGATAGTGGCCGTCAATTTCTGCCTGTTCTTTGATTTGTGCTTCTATGGCGGCTTGGGTTTGGTCGATTTTTTCCTGATAGGTTTGGATAAGGTCTTGATGAATCGCCTGTATCATTTCTTCATCTGAACTGTACAGGCGGTTTTTGATTTGTTTCTGATGGTCTTTGAGTTGCTGTTTCAGGTTGATGAGTTTTTGCAGGTAGCGGTTTTTGGGTTTGCTATACGGTATGATTTTGTCCGCGTGCCGTTTGGTATATTCGGCGATCAGGTTTGAATCGGCTTTGTCGGTTTTCGTGCGATTAAACTGGCTTTTGCCGTAGTCTTTGATTTTCAGGGGATTGATGACGTAAACGGTGTAGGTTTCGGACAGGTTTTCGGCGGCGGCTTCGTAGTATATTCCCGTTGCTTCCATTCCGATGACGCATTTTCTGACTTTGTTTGCCTTTATCCAGTCTTTGAGGCTTTGGAAGCCTTCCCGATTGTTGCCGACCTTGGTGTGATATGTGCTGCCATCGGTCTTGTGCAATGTTGCGTCTATGGTTTTTTGCGATATGTCCAATCCGATTGTATTCATAATGGGATTTTCCTTATTTATGCAGCCTGTCACGGCTATGATGATATTCAATTTTCAGGATGGTAAAAGGCGGTCGGCATTTCTTTTTTACGGCTTTGCTGCCCCGGTCGTTTATCTGCCTGACCGCCCCGGTCTTTGCTTTGCGCATAAACAAAAACCCGTAAACTGTCTTTTTTAAAACGGTTTGCGGGTTTTGGCTTTGGCATTTTATTGCGTCCGGTTGCGCTGTATTTTGCCTAAATTTGCTTTTTTAACCATTTCCGGAAGCAATTTTATTGCTTAAAAGGTCGTCTGAAATATGTCAGACGACCTTTGTTCTATGGCGTGGCGACTACTCCGCCTCTTTGCGCAAACTGCTGCCCCGCTTCTGTATAACCGTCATACATTAGATTTTGTGGGGGTTGTCCACCCATCGTGAGAACTTGGCCGCTTTCAGGCGTATAGGCGGTCTGCGGTGTGTTCTGTTGCTGTTGTGCTGCCTGTTGTTCGTCCTTGTATGGGTTGAACGGCAAGCCGTTTCTGGCGTAGTCCTTGCACATGGCTTTGGTTATCTCTTTTAAAGGTGTTCCTTGGGAGGAATAGCAGGTACAGCCGCTTTTGCCGCCATCGACGCATCCGGCGATATACTCAAACGTTTTGACTTGTCTGACGCCGTTATAAATGGGTTTGCTTTCAGGCTTTTCCGCCAATTTCGGTACAAACATTTCTGCTGTTAAATCACCACCTGTCTGTGTCGCCGTTGCTGCGGTTTGTGCCTGTACCTCACTGGCTGCCTTATTAACATCGGATGCCGCTAGTTCCTGCGTCTGTTCCTGTTCGGGCTGTTTGCCGTAGTTCTTCAGCATGGTATATGACAATCCGAAGAAGACGGGAACAAGCAGCAGTATCACGGGCAGGGCGTAAAACCACTTTGAACGTTTTACTTTGTTGACCGTGTGGACCTCGGCGGATTCGTACAGGTCGTACACTTTTTTGTCCAATGTGTAAATGCTGGAGAATGCCTGCTTCGCCATTCTGATAGGGTCGTCTGCACAGATTTTCCACTCTAAGAGCGTTCGCATACCCATCTTGTTTGCGGCTATGTGGTAGTGTTTTCTTACAAGCGTCCTCAAGTTGGTATCCAACAGTTTCGGGCCTTGTGTCAGTACAAATATGTCTATGCCAAGATGTCTGTGTGTGTTCAGCCATGATACGTTTTCGGGGATTTTCGAGCCTGCGGAGCGTGCCGGCCAAACGTCCTGTGCTTCGTCAACAATGACGATTGCGCCGATGTTTTCGGGCTTCTTTATCCATTCGTACATGTCATGTGCGGACAGTTGGTCTTCCGTTGACCTCGGCAGTTTCTTTGCGTCGGTTTCTATGTAGGTATGGGGTATCTTCAAGCCTTTGATGTTTGTAAAAACCTTGCGGCTGATTCCGTTCTCGTCAGGCTGAAACATTTTGTCGTTTGCCATCATGGAGACCATTTTCAGGGTTTTACCCGAACCGGGCGTCCCTGTTATCAAGCATATTTCCGCCATTATTTTTTCTTCCCTATTGCTGTGGCCAGTTTCGTCATTTGTTTGAATGACAGGATAAAGGCGATTGCGCCAAACAGTATGTTCAGGACTGTACCGCCGCCGCTGATGTAAAAGAGTTGCAGCATGGCTTGCGGTGCGCCTGTAACGCTGTCGGTTATCGCCTGTTGGAAACGGCTCACCATGATGTCCACGCCTTTATAGGTTACTGCCATCAGCCCTAAGGCTGTCATGATTCTGCCTGCTACGCTCAAAAGCAGCGGGAGCAGTGCTGCGATCAGTTTCATTTGGGCTTCCTTTCTTGTTTATGGTTTATTTTTTCGTGGCTGTTTGTGCTTCAGACGACCTTTTGAGGTCGTCTGAAATGTGTCTGTCTGATTTGAAATGGGTTTGATTCTTTGCAGTTTGCCTTGTGTGTTCGACGGCTGCCTGTTTTGGCAAATGTTGCCGTTTCGGAACGTTTCGCGGGGGATTTCCGCCCCCGCACCCCCACCGTCTCACTTGCGACGCCGCGCGGGCAGGGGGAACGGCGCAAAAGGCGCGCGCCTTATCACCCTGCCCACGGGCAGAGTGTGTTTCTTTGTCCTTGCGTCAAGGGGTATCCGTAAGGAATTATAAAGACGATAAAGCCGTCTTTACAATTCCTTACAGACATCCTCCCCTTGACTTGTTCCGATGTTGTCTTTGCCCGACGGTCGGGCTGTCGTCCTGTCTGCCGCGCTTCGTGGTTATGCTTCCTCTCCGCCGCCGTCCTACACTTCGCGCGATACCGCGCGAATGCAGAAGAAGGCGGCTACCACCCACGCCAGCGCAACCAGCATATACCGCAGCCTTGAGGCTATCTCGCAGGCGTGCTCGAAGCTGAAGGCGAAAGTTTTGCTTGCGCCCAATACCGTAACGTTGAAGGTCACGGGAGCGGGGCATTCCGCCGATTCTTGGAAGGCACTGGATTTCTCAAACTCGACGTTTATCACTTCTTCCGGGAGCGTCAAATCAGGCTCCTCGCCCGCTTCGGGCTGCTTGTCGCACGCGAGGATGTTCGGGAACACTTCGCACAACAGCCCGCCGTCTTTTGGCTTTTCTTCCTCTTTCGGCTTATCGTCCTCACCCGGTTTCCCGTCCTCACCCGGTTTCCCGTCTGCACCTGGCTTCCCGTCTGCACCTGGCTTCCCGTCTGCACCTGGCTTTCCGTCTGCACCTGGCTTCCCGTCTGCACCTGGCTTCCCGTCTGCACCTGGCTTCCCGTCTGCACCTGGCTTTCCGTCTGCACCTGGCTTCCCGTCTGCACCTGGCTTCCCGTCTGCACCTGGCTTCCCGTCTGCACCTGGCTTTCCGTCTGCACCTGGCTTTCCGTCTGCACCTGGCTTTCCGTCTGCACCTGGCTTGCCGCTTCCCTGTGTGGGGGTTGGGTTTGTCTTTGGTGCGGCAGGGCTGCCCGGTGTGAGGTCGGGACGCGGGGTTGTGGTTACTTTGACCGTCGTGTTGCCGTCCGCGCCTGTTGTGAAACTGATGGTTATTTGGAAGGGTCTGCCGTCTTGCCCTGTTGCGGGACCAAGTGTGATGACTGTTCCGTTAGGCACGGTAGGCGTGCTTTGCGATTCGCCTGGAATGCTACCGTCTTCGTTTGCTGTTGCATTCACATATTGGGACGGGGCGGAATCGGCTTTCGGACCGACAATGCGGTCAAAGTCTGATTGCGATATTGGCGTGAATTTGCCTTTATATTTGACGTAACTAATCGTCGACATTAAAACCGAATTCTTAACTTGACCTTTATCTCTCTTATATGCAACGCACCAACTACCTTCGACACCAAAATCCGTAGGGGTAAATGGTACAGAATTAAAAAAATAGCCTTTTGCATAAGCGAGCTTACACATTGCCTGCTGAAGAGCTTCGTTGTCGGCTGCGCCTTCCTGCCAATAATCTTGTTTTAAATCTATGCGGTATTTGCTGCATCTTTCACCAGTATTTAATGCTGAAACGCAATAGCCATAGTCGGGTTCGGTTTTGCCGAAATTTTCGTGATCTGAATTGTATTCGTAGCCTTCTTCGCTTAAGGCTGCGTCTACGAGATGAAAAGCAGCGGTCGTTACTGCAAAACCAATAGGACCTCCGCCTACTTTTAGGAATTTACCGCCAACACGGGCTTTAGAGAGCAGGTTTTTTAGGACGGTAGAGCGGGAAACACGGTTTTCGATAGTTACGGGGACTGTTGAGGCGGAGCGGAGACCGGTGGAGGCTTCGCGGACAGATAAGGATTTACTACCAATTTCATGATAAAACATATTCCCACCCATGCCGCCACGACCGTTATCTAAATAACGCCAAGTTCTAACGCCATTTTCATTAAATCCACCCGTAGGAACACGAACTCTTCCATTTGGCTCAACTACTAATTCAGCGTTAGCTTTAAAATTACATCCTAATAGAATAACGGCCATAATAATAAGCCGTTGAAATTTGACCATCATAGAACTCTTTGCATTCAAAGCCATGTTCTAAAAACTGAAATTTCAAATACGAGCCATCTTCAAAAAAAACTAACATATCATCAAGATATGTTCTATTTAAAAAATATTGGGCTGCGCTTTTTACCATGTTCTTAAAATCAGAAATTGGATAAATTTCTTTAAGTCTGAACATTTCAGCTATAAACACATGACACAATTTTTCATTTAAATAATCGGGATTCGTGTCTTTTTTGAATCTCAATTCTTCTTCTGAAATGTAAAACATAATCCTAACTTTCTTAACAGTTGCAAAAGTCTGGATTATATCGCTCCGTCATTTGAATATCCATGCCACCGATACCACGGCGACGAATCCCAGCAGAAACCAAAAATCAATCAACATTACGAATCACCCTGTATCCTGCCGAAATCTTTCACAAATCCGACCAACAACCTGAACGCGTATATACTGGCAAGAAGAAGCAGAAACGCCGCACCCACCGAGGCGCCGTCTTTTACCTGCTCTACCGCCGAGCATTCGGGATAACTCAGCTTCACCGGCTGGCCTTCAAGCGTCCAACCGTTTTGCTGTCTTTCGGCTCTGATGATTTTGCCTTCCGCCGTTATGGTCGGGGGGAGGGCTGACAACAGATAATCGTCCGCCTGTAATCGAGTGTCAAAACAGTTGATTCCAACGCGAAACCCCATCTGTTCGCCCTCCTTAAACTTATTTCACGCCTTTAATCATAGACCAAGCCATTTTGAAGCCTTGGATAGCCAAGATAACGGTAATGGCAGCCATGCCAACGGCGGAAACCATGGCAACAAAACTCATGATGACGCTTGCGACCTGTGTACCGATTGCACCTGCATCAAAACCTTCTGCACTTGCGGCAAACGGGGTCAGTAATGCGGATGCGATTGCCAGTTTTGCGGCGTGTTTTTTGATGATGTTCATCGTTTTTTTCCTTTTGGTTGTTTAAAGTAAGACGGCTTCTTTAGACTGGATTCAGGCGAAGCCTTTAACCTGAATTCTTAATTCGTGAAATACAGCAGTGCGACAAGAAACAGAAACATACAGACCACCCAGCCGATAATTAATACGGGCATACTAATTTTCATGCTGCTTCCTTGTGTGCGGGCTTTGTGAAAGGTTTTACAGACCGCCCGCCGAGCCTGTGAACTTATTCTTCTTTCAGGTAAAACGCGAAGATTTGAAATCCACCGCCTATTTCTTCCATTCCGGCATTAAATGCGTCTTCATAGCTTTCAAAATGCCCGGCAGATTTTAGGTTTTGGGTAAAACCAGTATCGCCAAACGGATCGGGATAGATGAATTCGTGTGATTCCAAATCCTGAACTATGAACCGTTCTTTATATTTCATGATTTAGCCTTTCGGCTTTGCCTCTGTTTGAACTTGGAACTCTTTCAGGGTGGGAACCATGCCTTTGCCTGTCGAAGTCATCTCTACGGTAATCATGACTTCACAAGGGAAACTGAGGTTTGCCAGCTTTGCAAAATTATCGCTTGAACCAAACTTCATCTGCGCGGCGGTAAACCCGACGGCGTTACCCGATTGAGACGGGAGCGGTGTGGCGACCAAGACGGAACAACTGTCAATCTGCGAGCCGTCAATTTCGCCTTTGAATTTTTTGGCACCTAAAAAGGTTGCGGGATAAGTGATTATCTGGTTTTGGTTAAACATGGATATTTCCTTTCTTAAAAATCATACCAATCAAATTTGACGGGCTTTTTGGTATAAGCCCTATATTCACCGTGATACTGCCGATACTTGGAATTTTTAAGACGGTTTCGCGCTGTTTCTTCATGCCATCGCGCCGTCCTTCGCTTCATCTGCTCGGCGAGCGGTAAACCTTCTTCATAGTTGCGCTGCAACCATCGTTCATACGCTTCGTCTTCTTTGCGTTTTCTGTCTGCTTCATACTGGACGTCAAAAAGACGTTTATGCGGGTCGTAGCCGTCTGACAGCTTGAAACCGACCGAATCTAAATCTAAAGCCATGACTTCAAAATCAAGTGCTGCCTCCGCCGATTCGTGTATGAACCCGCTTTTTTCTGCCTGCCTCAATTCATTCAAATCGTATTTTTCAGGCTCAAGACCTTTGGGATAGCCTTGTTCTGCTTTTAGCTGTCTAACAATTTCTTCAGCCGTGAAACCTAAATCGGACATGAAATTGACTAGCTTGCCGACAGCGTTCTTTGCATGTTTCAGTTTGTGGCCGAACGTCAGATTCAGGGCCTTACTTCTCGGCTCAAACCGTTTTTCCTGCGGCATATTTTTGAAAGTGCTGCATATGGGAAATGCGCCGCAAAAGTAACCGCCTTCGTCTGTCAGAATCTCAAACGGTATTTCTATATCTCCGTGGTTAAACTGTATTTCAAACCTAACCCATGGGCTGTCCTTATCACCCAACTGACGGCCTTTTTCATATACGCGGACAAAGCGGGAATTTTTCTTCCTACCTACATAAAATGTCTTTCCCGTGCCGTCTTCCTTACGCCATGCCGAACCGACTGTTTCGGACTTCGGGCGCATATTGTGATTGTCGAAAAAGCCGTTATCGTGGTCTAACAGTGCTCGTTCGGGGGTGTATTGGCCATCGAAAAAATCTAAAGCCAAATCGATTCGGGTGATTCTGGGTCGGACGGCGTTTTCTAAAAACTGCCTCATCCTTGCTTCCCAACCCGCTTGTGCGAGATTGCACCCGACGCCTTTCAGCTCAATCAAAACGGTATCCCGCTGTCCACCATAATGGACTTCGCCGTAATCCACATCTTCCGATCCGAGCCGGTACATAGATTCGTAAAACTTGTTACCTTTGGACTTGCATTTTCGGGTAATACCGAAACCTAAAATTTCTTCCAACTTCCTGCTCAAGACGTACATGTATTCGGTATCTGATACCAACGGACATCCGGCGATTTTTACCAATGTGTCTTGATGGAAGGTTATAGAAAGCCAGTCTATGAAAACGCCGTCCTGTATGCCCCGCCTTTGCGGAACTTCAATCAGTTTCCCCCGCTCATCTGTGATGAAATGGGAGAAATATTCTATTTGGCTCATCTGCTCCCCTCTTTTGGAATTTCGGGGCTTTGGTTTTTGCTCCCCCCCTGTTAGTCAAGGGGGGGGGCTTTCTGCCGCTTCCCGTCTGCCGCGCTGGCGCGCGTCCGACGGTCTGCGACCGAAAGCCCTTCATTCCGACAAACTGTTAAAGAACAATAAACGGCGAACCGTCCGAAGTTAAAATGACAGGATAGTGAGAGCCTGCCGAATCTATTTGTTTCAGTGTTTCCAATAAATCGGGAAACGTTTCTTGCGTTTCCAGTTCATGGGCTTTTCCTACTTGGAATCGGTAAAAGCACAAAACACATGATTTTTTTGATTTGAATATTCGCCAGTAAGACGAACTGAAAATAATGTTTGCTGACATAAAAAAGCCCCTTTCACTTGGCTAATGAAAGGGGTTTGTTAAGTTTGGTTAATTGCCCCTTTCACGGGGCGTAATATATAAGGTCGTCTGAAAACGCTTTTATGTTTTCAGACGACCTCATCTCAATCTTTTTCTCGGGCAAACAAGCCGCTTTTTATCCAATGCAAACCCTAAACCAACTGCGGTATTTCCGCCCACGGCTGTATCTGTTCCAACTGAGCGGCGAGGCGGAGCAGCGTGTCTTCGCGCCCGTGTGCGGCGGCGAACTGGATGCCGACGGGCAGACCGTTATGCCGGTAAAGCGGCACGCTCATGGCGGGGTTGCCGCTCATGTTCAGCGGCGACGTATAACCGACGTATTGCAGCGTTGCGGCGGCTTCTTTTTCCAAAAACGGGTTGTTTTTCAACAGAAAACCCAAGCGCAGCGTGCCGAACAGCAGGCGCATGGCTTTTTGTGCGGCGGGCGGCGGCATCATCTCGCCGATTTTCGGCGTGGTGCGCGGGCAGACGGGCGTCATCAACACGTCGTAGCGCGTGAAAAATGCTTTGGCGGCACGTTCCTGCGCCAGCATCACGTCGCGCGCCCATGCCATTTCGCCCGCGCTGATTTGCCGCCCCTGCACAATCATTGCCCACGTTGTCGGCTCAAGCAGGCGGTGCGGCAGTTTTTGTCCGGTTTCGTATTGATATTGGTAGAACAGTTTTGCCGTTTCGCCCATGACGATGATGCGGGCGGCGCGGTTGAGCTGTTCGGGCGGTGCAAAATCGGGCGTGGCTTCTTCCAATTCGTGTCCCGCGTCTTGCATCAGTTTCAAACTATGGGCGAACGCGGCTTCCGTGCCTTCGTCGTTGCCGCCGCCAAACCATGTCTGTTTCCAAAAAGCGATTTTCAGACGACCTGTTTCTTGTTTCAGGCTGTCTGCAAAACCGTTTTCGGGCGGCGGCGGGCAGGCATACAGGGCGCGGGCTTGGGTTTGGGCGGCGATGTCCAGCAAAACCGCGCTGTCGCGTACGCTGCGGGTCAAGACATGGTCGCATACCAAGCCTTGCCATGCCTCCGATGCGTTCGGCGCGTAACTGCTGCGGCCGCGCGTGGGTTTCAGCCCGAACACGCCGCAGTTGTGCGCGGGTAAGCGGATGGAACCGCCGCCGTCGCTGCCGTGTGCTGCGGGTACGACGCCCGAAGCCACTGCCGCCGCCGCGCCGCCGCTGCTGCCGCCCGCGGTGTAATCCAAATGCCACGGATTGCGCGTGATGCCGTAAATTTCGGTTTCGGTAACGGGATACGCGCCCCATTCGGGCGTGGTGGTTTTGCCGAACACGCGCAGCCCCGCATCGAGATAGGCTTGGGTCAAATCGCTGTTTTGCTTGGCAATGTAATGCTGCATCATGCGCGACCCCGACCATGTCGGCGCGCCTTCCCAATCCGCCAGCAAGTCTTTGAGCAAAAACGGTACGCCCGCCAGCGGCGTATCGGCATTTTCAGACGACCCCTGCCACGCCGCCGCGCGTTCGCGCAAATCGTGCGCCAACAGATTGAGCTTGGGATTGACTTCGTCCAAGCGGTTTAAAGCAGCCTGCAACACTTCATCGGCGGACACTTCTTTTTTGCGGATCAGCTCTGCCAAACCGACGGCATCGTAACGGATGTAGTCTTGAAACTTCATGGTTTTCCTTTCGGATTGATGAACACACGTTTTTTCGGTCAGGCATGGCTGCCCGCCGCCTCGCCGTTTGCCCGCATAGGCAATTTTTAAGAAACAGTAACACCGTATAAAGGAAAGAAACAAGTTTGCCGTTGCTGCAAAAAGGTCGTCTGAAACTGCCTTAACGTTTTCAGACGACCTTTGGGACAATGACACACAAGGTTTACGGTAAAACCAACCCTCTTTTCATGTTTCAGACGACCTCACAAAGCCTTAAACGCCTCGATAAACACTTCCGAACGGTGTGCATAGCCTTTGAACATATCGAAGCTCGCGCAAGCCGGACTGAGCAGCACGATATCGCCCGCTTCGGCTTGGGCATATGCCGTCTTAACCGCTTCTTCCAAAGTGGCGCAGTCGGTCAAATTCAGACCGCAGCCGTCCAAATCATGGCGGATTTGCGGCGCATCGACGCCGATCAGGAACACGCCTTTTGCCTTGCCGGCAAGCGCGTCGCGCAGGGGCGTGAAGTCCTGCCCTTTACCCATGCCGCCCAAAATCACGAAAAGCGGATTTTGCAAACCGGCAATCGCGGCGGCAGTCGCGCCGACGTTCGTGCCTTTACTGTCGTCGATGAACACCACGCCGTTTTTCTCGCCGATTTTTTCCACGCGGTGCGGCAGGCCTTGGAAGGTTTTAACGTGTTCGAGCAATGCTTCGCGCGGCAAACCGACAGCCTCGCACAAGGCGACGGCAGCCATCACGTTGGCGGCGTTGTGCAAGCCTTGCAGCGGGATGTCTTGCGTGGCAATCAAATCTTCATCGCCCTGTTTCAGACGGCCTGTCTCGTGTTCCAGCCAAAAATCGGCTTGGTGTTCCAACGAAAACCATTTCACTTCACGCCCTGCCCGTTTCATCGCGCGGCAGAACACGTCGTCTGAATTTAAAACCTGCACGCCATCGCCACGGAAAATCTTGGCTTTGGTATGCGCGTAGTCGAGCAAGTCGTCGTAGCGGTCGAGATGGTCTTCGGAAATGTTCAGCACCGTCGCCGCAGTCGGGCGCAGGCTTTCGGTGTTTTCCAGTTGGAAGCTGGAAAGCTCCAACACCCACACGTCCGCCTTTTTGCCTTCACGCTGCAATTCCGCCTCCAAAACCGGCGTGCCGATATTGCCCGCGATAACGGTATCCAGCCCGCACTTGATGCAGAGATAGCCGACCAGGCTCGTTACCGTGGTTTTGCCGTTGCTGCCGGTAATCGCAATCACCTTGTCGCCGCGGCGGTTCACAATGTCCGCCAGCAATTCGATGTCGCCCAACACGCGCCCGCCGTTTTGCTTGAACGCCTCGATATCCGGCTGACGCTCGCTGATGCCAGGACTGAGCGCCAGAATATCGAAACCGTTGTCCAGCGCATCTTTCAGACGACCCGTGTAAAACACCAGCCCGTCAAACATCTTACCGATTTGCGACACGCGCTCCGGTTTCAGCTCCGCATCATACGCGGCAACCTCCGCGCCGTTTTTGCGCAGGTAGGCAATCATGGAAATACCCGTGCCGCCAAGTCCGGCGATGAGGATTTTTTTGTTTTGGAAAGTCATTTTGGTTGTGTCCTAAATATTCAGACGACCTTGGGATAAAGATTCAATATCCTGCCTGATTCAATTCTCGGTAAGCATCGCAACCTAGCTGTATTCCGTTATCACAAGCTTTACCAACCCACTCTTTGGCAATCACTAGATTTTGCCGAACTCCTCGTCCATTAGCATACATCACACCCAAATTATATTGGGCTTTGGCATGACCTTGTTCTGCCGCCTTGCGAAACCAATACTCTGCCTGTGCATAGTCTTGACGGACTCCTTGCCCTTGAGCATACATCAAACCTAAATTATATTGGGCTTTGGTATACCCTTGTTCTGCTGCCTTGCGAAACCACTGCTCTGTCTGTGCATAGTCTTGACGGACGCCTTGCCCTTGAACATACATTCCACCCAAATTATATTGGGCTTTGGCATACCCTTGCTCTGCCGCTTTGCGATACCACTGCACTGCCTGCACATAATCTTGACGAACGCCTTGCCCATTTGCATACATCACACCCAAATTATTTTGTGCATCGGCATAACCTTGTTCTGCCGCCTTCCGATACCACTGCACTGCCTGTGCATAATCTTGACGAACACCTTGCCCTTGATCATACATCAAACCTAAATTATATTGGGCTTTGGCATGCCCTTGTTCTGCTGCCTTGCGAAACCACTGCTCTGCCTGTGCATAGTCTTGACGAACTCCTTGTCCTCCCGCATACATCACACCCAAATTCAGCTGGGCTTCAGCACTCCCCTGTTCCGCTGCTTTGCGATACCACTGCACTGCCTGCGTATCATCTTGACGGACTCCTTGCCCTTGAGCATACATCACACCCAACATATATTGAGCAACAGCATACCCTTGCTCTGCTGATTTACTAAACCATTTTAGCGCTTCTTCGTAATCCTGATTGACTCCTACTCCATCGTAATACAGCAAACCTAAATTTTTTTGAGCAGTTTGCTGACCTTGCTCTGCTGCCTTCCGAAGCCAATACGTAGCCGATGCGTAATCTTCACGAAAAAGATAGATTGCTCCCAAACTAGATTGTGCTGGCACACTGCCTTGTTTTGCCTTTTGTATTAGTTCGTCCAAATCAGACACGTCTTCCGCCCAAGTTGCTTGCCCTATGCCCACAGCCAGCAAAGCAACCATCATTCTTTTTACCCATGTGTTCATCTCAAACTCCCCTGATGTATGTTTCATAAAAAATCACGACATTTTTAGACGACGGTCGAGGTCGTCTAAAATATCGTGATTCTATCCTGACTGCATTTAAAATGCTATTTTGCTACTTTGACTTACTGTTACCGGCAGAAATATCGTTATTGGGATTCTCCGCCATTGATTGAGTGCAACGGCTGCAACTTTACAGCAGCAGCCCTTTTATCAAACAGGAAAAACGGGAAGGGATTCGCTTTTTTCAGACGACCTCAAGCCGGGAAGGTTGGGAAATAACCGTCTACGCCGTATTGCTTTAAGACGTTTTTCAGTTCGGGGATGCGGATTGTGGGATCGACCGCCATCGGCGGCATGGGCGGTTCTACGCCTTCTTCGTTTTGGTTGCGCATCCAGTCCGCCATCGCAAAAATTCGGATAAGGACGGGCTCGGCGAGGTCTTTGCTGATTTCCAATTCGTTCATGGCTTGGGCGAAGCAGGCAACCCATTCGTCGCGCACTTGCATATTCACGGCAAAGGGCATATGGCGCGCCCGCAGCATGGGATGTCCGTATTTCTGCTCGAACAAGGGCGGGCCGCCGAGCCAGCCGCTGAAAAATTCGTAGAGTTTTTCGCGAATCAGCGTCATGTCTTCGCCGTGCATCTGGCGCAGGGCGTGGTATTGCGGCTCGAGTTCCATCAAGTCGTAAAAGCGGTCGGTCAGGTTGCGTACGCCTGTTGCGCCGCCGAATGCGTGATACATGTCATTCTTTCTTTAAAGGTCGTCTGAAACGGGGATTTTAATGGACTGAGCCGCCTGCGTCATGCACGAGGTCGTCTGAAAACGCAGCTGGGGCAAAATCAAACCGGCAAACGGGTTTTCAGACGACCCCAAGGGCGTTATGATTCAATTATTAACAAAGATTCATAAACCGCCCGTCTGCAAAGCGGCAAACCATAGAGGAAACCCAACCCATGCACACCATCCGCGCCTTGCTCGTCCTGCTCGGCTGTCTCGCGCTCGGCGAAGCCGCCGCCTACCTTACGGGCATCAAATTGCCCGGCAGCATCATCGGCATGGGCATTTTGTTTGCCATGCTTCAGGCGGGGTGGGTGAAAGCCGAGTGGTTGCAGCAGCTTACCGACGCGCTGATGGCAAACCTGACGCTTTTCCTCGTGCCGCCCTGCGTCGCCGTCATCAGCTATTTGGATTTGATTGCCGACAGTTGGCTGTCGATACTCGTCTCCGCCGCCGCCAGTACCGTGTGCGTCCTGTTGGTTACGGGCAAGGTGCATCAATGGATACGGGAGAAAATCTGATGGACGGCATCCTTTCCCTGTGGCAACAGCCCAGCGTTTTGCTTTTTTTGACGCTGGCGGTTTACGCGTTGGCACTCATCCTGCGCGCGCGCACGGGCTACCTGCTGCTCAACCCCGTCTTAATCAGCACCGTTACCCTGATTGCCTACCTCAAAATCCTCGATATCGATTACGCCGTGTACCACGATGCCGCGCAGTTTATCGACTTCTGGCTCAAGCCCGCCGTCGTCGCGCTCGCCGTCCCGCTCTATCAAAACCGCCAAAAAATCTTCAGCCAGTGGCTGCCGGTTATCGTCTCGCAGCTCGCCGGCAGCGTTACCGGCATCATCACGGGCATGTATTTCGCCAAATGGCTGGGCGCGGATCGCGAAGTCGTCCTCTCGCTTGCCGCCAAATCCGTGACCAACCCCATCGCCATCGAAATCACCCGCACCATAGGCGGCATCCCCGCCATCACCGCCGCCACCGTCATCGTCGCCGGACTGGTCGGGCAGATAGCCGGTTATACCGTACTTAAAAACACAGTCGTCATGCCCTCATCGGTCGGCATGTCGCTCGGCACCGCCTCACACGCCATGGGCATCGCCGCCTCGCTCGAACGCAGCCGGCGCATGGCGGCATACGCAGGGCTGGGGCTGACACTCAACGGCGTACTGACCGCCGCCATCGCCCCGATTATCATCCCCGTATTAGGATTCTGAACACTTTTCAGACGACCCCGATGAACCAAAAGGTCGCCTGAAAACCAAATCAACAACAACCCCAAACAAAGGAGCAGCAAAATGGCAGTCAACCTCACAGAAAAAACCGCAGACCAACTGCTGAACATCGACGGCATCCAACTCTTCACCGCCCGCGCAGGCATCAAACAAACCGACCGCGCCGACCTCACCCTGATGGTACTTTCCGGCGGCAACACCGTCGGTGCCGTGTTTACCACCAACCGCTTCTGCGCCGCCCCCGTCCACATCGCCAAATCACACCTCTTCGACGAAGACGGCGTGCGCGCCATCATCATCAACACCGGCAATGCCAACGCAGGCACAGGCGCGCAAGGTAGAATCGACGCCATCGAAACCTGCGCCGCCACCGCCGAACAAACCGGCTGCAAACCCTCGCAAGTCCTTCCCTTCTCCACAGGCGTCATCCTCGAGCCTCTGCCCGTCTATAAAATCGTCGCCGCCCTGCCCAAAATGCAACCCGCCGACTGGGCAGATGCCGCACGCGCCATCATGACCACCGACACCGTGCCAAAATCCGCCTCGCGCGAAGGCAGCGTCGGCGAAAAACACACCGTCCGCGCCACCGGCATCGCCAAAGGCTCCGGCATGATCCATCCCAACATGGCGACCATGCTCTCCTTCATCGCCACCGATGCCAAAGTGTCCCAGCCCATCCTCCAACTGATGACCCAAGAAATCGCCGACGAAACCTTCAACACCATCACCGTTGACGGCGACACCAGCACCAACGACAGCTTCGTCATCATCGCCACCGGCAAAAATAGCCAAAGCGAAATCGACAACATCGCCGACCCGCGCTACAAGCAGCTCAAAGACCTGCTCGGCAGCCTCGCCCTCGAGCTTGCCCAAGCCGTCGTCCGAGACGGCGAAGGCGCGACCAAATTCATCACCGTCCGCGTCGAAAACGCCAAAACCCGCGACGAAGCCCGCCAAGTCGCCTACGCCGTCGCCCACTCGCCCCTCGTTAAAACCGCCTTCTTCGCCTCCGACCCCAACCTCGGCAGACTGCTCGCCGCCATCGGCTACGCCGGCATCGCCGATTTGGACGCCGACATCCTCGAAATGTATCTGGACGACGTATTGGTTGCCGAAAACGGCGGCCGCGCCGCAAGCTACACCGAAGAACAAGGGCAGGCAGTAATGGCTAAAGACGAAATCACCGTCCGCATCAAACTCCACCGCGGACAAGCCGCCGCCACCGTCTATACCTGCGATCTGTCGCACGACTACGTCTCCATCAACGCAGACTACCGTTCGTAAGGACAGATTGTAAGTTTTGGGTTTTCAGACGACCTTGTGCGTCGGAAATCCAATCCACGGGCAAATTGTAGCGTGGGCTATGCCCGCGAAAATATAAAAGGTCGTCTGAAACCTGTACGCAGGCTTTCAGACGACCTTTGTTTTTCCAAAAACAATCCGTGGGCAAAGCCCACGCTACGGTTAGCTTTCAACCTGTAATGCGGCTTTGCCTGCGAAAACAGCCCATCAATTAAACAAAAATCCTCCATGCCGTCATTCCCGCGCAGGCGGGAATCCACTTTTGAATCTCAGCAACCGTTTGGCAAATACCTATTCCTTAGACTTACAGCGTAGCCATGGGCTTTGCCCACAAATAAAGATAACGAAAAAACACCTTTTAGAGCAGGCTCTATGTTTGCGCTATCACCTGCAAAAACAAGGTTTTCAGACGACCTTTTGTGATGCAAATAACGCGGTTATCTTTACACCTGCGCGTCATCAAACCCTGTCTGTGGGCAAAGCCCACGCTACGGCCGGCTGTTTTGCAAACACCCGTTGCATAGGGCTTCCAGTGGATTCCCGCCTGCGCGGGAATGACGGAATGTAACCTTTACCATCATCTCAGCGCGTGTGTCGTCCGCAAAAAACCTCCGCTGAAAAAATGCAAAAAAGGTCGTCTGAAACCCTATTCCCAAGTTTCAGACGACCTTTGTTCCAATCAACCCTACAACACAGCCGCCGCTTTCTTCAATACCTGCCAGGCATATGCCTTCAGGCGCGGTTGGCGCAGCAGGCGGGCGGGGTGCGGGATGGTGAAATACGGTATGCCGCCGCACAATTCCTCCATGACCGCCATCATTTCTTTCTGTTCGAAAACCTGCCCTAAAAACAATACCGCACGGGCTTGGGACGATTCCAATTCATGCTTCAGGGCGGGCAATTCGGCGTGGATTTGAGCTTCCGAAGGATGCGGGCTGAACACGGGGGCGGCTTTCACCCAACTGGTTTTGTGCGCCTGCTGCGGGCTGAGGCGGATGGCGGCGAGCATATTGTCCAGCAGGACGCCGGTTTCGCCGTGGAACAATTCGCCATGCAGCGTATCTTCGGTCGACGGGCAGATGCTGACCACCATCAGACGCGCGGTTTTGACTGTGGCGGACAGGCGCGGGAGGTCGTCTGAAAGGTGCGGGGCGGCAGGCAAATTTGCCGTGTTTTGGATGCTGCGGGCTTGTTTTTCCGCAGGCGTTTCCTGCTTGGGTTTCGTGTCGGGCTGACGGGCCGCTTCGACTGCGGTTTGCGGGGATGGCATTTCGCGTTCGGGTACGTCCGGTTGGCTTCCGCCGTGTACGGCTGCCATTGCCGACAGACGCGCCTGATGCGCCCCTGCCGACAGGGTGCGTTCCTGACGGGGGATGGTCGTCTGAACCGACGCTGCCTCGGGTTTGGGCATACCGGCTTTGGGAGCGGCAAAAGCAGCGGGAACGGTTTTTGCCCCGCGCTTGAGCCACATCGGCCCCAGTCCCAAGGCTTCGTGCAAATGGAGGTAACGGCTGCTTAACATGGTTTTTCCATCAAAATTGCGTCTTCATATCCGCCCTCGGGCAGGGGGTAATAATTTTTCCGCCGGCCTGTTTCGATAAAACCGTATTTGCGGTAGAGGCCGATGGCGGCGGCATTGCCTGCGCGGACTTCCAACAACAGGCGAGATACGCCTTGGCTTGAGGTCGTCTGAAACCAATATGCCAAAAGTTTTGAGGCGATGCCTTGTCGGCGGCACGCCGGGACGGCGGCAATCAGGTGCAACTCGGATTCGCCGCAAATTTCGCGCCAGACGGCAAAACCGCAGATTTCGCCTCCGCGTTCGCAGACGCAAACGGTATCGGCAGGATTTTCTACCGCTTCGAGAAACTGCCGCTCCGACCAAGGCGAGGGATTGCCCGCCGCATCGATTGCGGTCAGGGCGGCACAGTCATCAGAGCTTGCCCGACGGATGTTCATGGTTTCGCCTTCCTTTCCGCCTGCTCTTTCGCCGTCAGGGCGATCTTGTCGCGGACGTATAACAATTCGGCATGTGCGGCGTCTACCGCAGGATAACGCCCGCTCAGTGCCAGCTCGAGAAAATCGGCGGCAGTCGGCATGGACGGTATGCCATCGAAAGGCGGCTTGTCAGCCAAGGCAAAGGCGTTGCCCACACCCGCTCCAAAGGTTTGTCCTCGCGGCAAAACGATTTCCGAAGCCTTGCCGACATGATAATCGCCCAAACGCGTATGGGATTGCGTGTCAAACCACGCATAAAACACTTCGCCCATACGCGCATCGGTCGCCGCCAATACGCAAGGGCAGTCGGGAACCAGATAAGCCGCCGCGTCCAGACTCGGCACGCCGATAACGGGCGTATCGAAAGGAGTTGCCAAACCCTGCACGACACCCGCCCCGATACGCAATCCGGTGAACGCGCCTGGTCCTTGCGCATAAACGATGCCGCCCAAATCCGACGCGCCTATACCCGCCTGTTCGAACAACACGCGAATTTGCGGCAGGATGAGTTCTGACTGGCGCGTACCGACATTTTCATGATACAGGCGCACCTCGCCGTCCGCACGCAAAGCGAGTGAGAGAAAAGAGGTACCGGTATCGACGGCAAGAATGGGACGTGAAGTATCGATGAGCATGGAATCTGTCCGTAATGTGTTGAAACGGCATTATAACATTGCCCGCAGAAGCAGTTGCTTGGTATAGTTTGCCCGTTTTCAGACGACCTATCCCCAAAGGTCGTCTGAACGCCCTGCCGCAACGCAGTTAAAACGGACACGGCAAGTCCCGCCCAAACCGATTTCCAACAACCCGCTCCAATCCCAAAACCATGACGGCAACCCTACCAACCGACTATATCGGACGCTTCGCCCCCAGCCCCACCGGCCTGCTCCACATCGGCTCGCTGCTGACCGCGCTTGCATCCTACGCCGATGCACGCGCAAACCGGGGCAAATGGCTGGTCCGTATGGAAGACCTCGACCCGCCGCGCGAAATGCCCGGTGCCGCCGCGCATATCCTGCACACGCTCGAAGCCTTCGGTTTCGAATGGGACGGCGAAGTCGTTTGGCAGAGCCGCCGCCATTCGCTGTACAGGGACGCCTTGGGTCGTCTGAAAGAAAAAGGCCTGCTCTATCCCTGTTATTGCAGCCGCAAAGACTGGCAGGCGGCGGCCGCCCAAGGTGCCGACGGATTCGTTTACAACGGACGCTGCCGCCGCCCCGAAGACCGCCCCCACACTGACAAACCGCCCGCATGGCGCATCCGCGTCAACGATGAAACCATCGGATTTGACGACGGTATCGTCGGGCATTACGCCCAAAACCTCGCCCGCGACATCGGCGACTTCGTCCTCTTGCGCGCCGACGGATTTTGGGCGTACCAGCTTGCCGTCGTCGCCGACGATGCCGACCAAGGCATCACACACATCGTACGCGGGCAAGACCTGCTCGTTTCCACCCCTCGCCAAATCTACCTGCAACGCTGCCTCGGCTTCGCTACCCCGCATTACGCCCACCTCCCGCTTTTGGTCAACAAACACGGGCAGAAATGGTCGAAGCAGACGCTTGCCCCCGCCTTGGACGAAAACCATAAAGAACAATTACTCCGCCAAGTCCTGGAATACCTCAACCTTCCGCCCGCACCCGAAGTTTCCCGCCCGCAGGCGCTTTTATCTTGGGCGATAGAACACTGGCAGCCGCATAAAATACCAATACATGATATAGTTACGGAGTAGATTGGCGAGATTGCAACAAATTACTCGAGATATTATTCGAATGTAATTATTTTTTACATAACCCGCACATTAATACTTCATATTTACTATAATCGCCGTAACCAAATACATAACGGGAAGACGGCTATCCGTGCCGACTTTTCACCCGACTGTCAAAAACTTAAAAATAACAAAAGAAAATCATTATGTTAAGTGTCATTATTGTTGAAGACGAAGTGCTCGCCGCAGAACGCCTGCGCATCTTGCTCGAAGAGTGCAACGTCGTGATTCTCAACGTATTCCACCACGCACAACCCGCTTTGGACTGGTTGAGTATGCACGAAGTCGATATCGTATTTGCCGACATCGGGCTGCCCGAAATTACCGGACTCGAGCTGGTCGAACGCATCAAACGCGTCGCCAAACGCCAGCCCGAAATCATCTTCACCACCGCCTACGAAGAACACGCCTTGCGCGCCTTCGAACTGGCGGCAGCCGACTATCTGCTCAAACCCATCCGCTCAACCCGCCTACAGGCGGCATTGGACCGGGTCAGCGAAAAATACCGCGAAAAAGCCGACGACTTTACCCATTTCCAGGTCTTCAGCCGCGACCGCATGATCGAAATCCCATGGCAGCAGGCGCGTTATCTGATGGCGGAGCACAAAACCGTCTATCTGGTTACCGGCGACAGACAAAGCTACGAATTGCCCAAAACCCTGGTCTATTGGGAAGAATTGTTGGGCGAAAAAATCATACGCCTCCACCGCAACGCCCTCGCCTTCCGCCACACCTTAGACTACCTGATACGGCTGGACGACGATGACGACAGCGATTCTGCCTGGGGTGCGCAGATATTGGATATCCCCAAGCCCCTGCCCGTCAGCCGCCGCCAGCTTTCCGCCATCCGCAAAATCCTCAAAAGCAAGGTGTAGATTTGCCGATCCCCCCCGAACCCTGCCTTTCATGCGCAGGGTTTTGTTTTTCAGGTTCAACCTGCTGTTCATCAGGTGCGTTAAAGTAAAAAAAATCGCAAGCCAAAATGAAAACAGGACATTTGCCGACCGTCATGCCTGCTCAGGCGGGAATCCAAATCTCGGCATTTCGGAAATATTTCAAGGCTGCGCCAACTTCACATTTCCACATTCCCGCCCGCGCGGGAATGACGGCTTTGGCAGATCACCCTTTAGGACTTGACGGCAAATAATCACAACCCGTCATCAAATCCCACGCTAGTCGGGAAATGGGATAAGTTTGCTTCTTCGGCAAACAAGGTCGTCTGAAAACAAACGCCGCAGGTTGTGTTCAATCTGAAGCCGTTTTCAGACGACCTTTTGTCTGGTTTGGAAAGCCAGCGTATTAAATTTATAGTGGATTAACTTTAAACCGGTACGGCGTTGCCTCGCCTTAGCTCAAAGAGAACGATTCTCTAAGGTGCTGAAGCACCAAGTGAATCGGTTCCGTACTATCTGTACTGTCTGCGGCTTCGTCGCCTTGTCCTGATTTAGTTAATCCACTATAAATCAGGATGGGCAGTGCCGTACGGGTTTGCACTTGACCCATACCCTTCAAAACAAAACGGGCGGCTTGGATTGCCGCCCGTTGGATTGTCCCGTTGTTTATTTGATGATTTGGTTCAGCTCGCCTTTGGCGTAGCGGTTT
>ERZ772952.52-NODE-52-length-25299-cov-16.7872_pt1 | contig 25299 bp, 27 predicted proteins | sample MGYA00580686_ERZ772952 | MGnify/ENA primary metagenome ERZ772952 (study PRJEB29015, sample SAMEA2738074) | human oral metagenome | biome: human oral; feature: human-associated habitat; material: saliva | place: China | collected 2213 ... | reverse complement strand
TTGAGCTCGGCGAACGTGCGGACGTAGCGCGTGCCTCCCTGGCGCTCTCTGAGGAACGTGAAGAGATCGCCCGCGACGTGCACGACGTGCTGGGCCACTCCCTGACCGTCATCACCCTCAAAGCGGAGCTGGCGCAGCGCCTGCTGGATATTGACCCCGCCCGCGCTGGCGCCGAAATGGAGGCAATCGCGCAGCTGTCTCGCGCATCCCTGGCGGAGGTTCGCTCAACCGTGACGCGCCTGCGCGTGCCCGACTTCTCGGGTGAGATTGAGGGTGCGGGTCGTGCCCTGCAGACCGCCGGTATTCGCGCCGAACTGCCGGATGCTCAGAGCGCGCTCGCGGTGGCTGGTGTGAACGCGAAGCTGTTCTCCTGGGTTCTGCGTGAAGCGGTCACGAACATGGTGCGCCACTCGGAGGCGAACGCGGCGCGGGTGCGTCTGAGCGCAACCGGTCTGGACATCCTCGATAACGGCGTGGGCGTGGGCGATGCGCGCGGTAACGGTCTGACGGGTATGGCTCAGCGTGTGGCGGCGTCCGGCGGTAGCGTTGTGATTGAGGCGGCGCCCGAGCAGTGGCTTGCGGAGAACCCCAACCCTGCCGGTGGGGCGGGCACGCGCATCCGTGTGAGCATGGACGGTGACACCTCACTGCTGTAAATAGGTGCTGTAGATTGTGGAACTTAGCGCCGCGCCCTAGACGGGGGAGCTACCCGCCCCTGTATGGTGGTGGTAGACGACCTCTTACGGTTGTTCCACCCGGCATGTTCTGCCCCGTCTTTTTCACCGTCTTCAGCCCTGGGAGGCTCCCATGATTCGTGTTCTGCTTGCTGATGATCAGCAGCTCATCCGTGAGGCTCTTGCCGCCCTGCTCGGCCTGGAGGTTGACCTGCAGATTGTGGGTCAGGTCGGTAGCGGTGACGAGGTGCTGGGTGCGGTCGCCCTGTTGAAGCCGGACGTGGTGCTGTTGGACGTGCAGATGCCCGGTGCTTTGCTGGCTGATGGTATTGAGGCGGCTGCGGCGCTGCGTGATGCGGGTGCGTTGAGTGAGTCGGGTGAGCCGGTGCGTACGCTGATTGTGACGACTTTTGGCCGCCCGGGCTATGTGCGCCGCGCCCTGGAGGCTGGTGCGAGTGGTTTTGTGGTGAAGGATACGGGTGCTCGCCAGTTGGCGGAGGCGATTCGTCGTGTGCATGCGGGGTTGCGTGTGGTGGATCCGTCGTTGGCGGCGGATTCTTTGGTGACGGGTGCTTCTCCGTTGACGGAGCGTGAGGCGCAGGTGCTGCGTGAGGCGGCGTCGGGTGGTACGGCTCAGCAGATTGCGTCGGCGTTGTTTTTGTCGGCGGGTACGGTGCGTAATTATTTGTCGGCGGCGATGGCGAAGACGGGCGCGTCGACTCGTCAGGATGCGGTGCGTATCGCCACGGAGAACGGCTGGCTCTAGCCCCTGCTCTCAATAACCCGGGCGGCTCCTGTCCGAACACGGTAGAATGGTAGTGTCTATGCCCGCAGGCGCCCCGCACCCGTTTCTTCTTGAGACTGGCGGTGTCGCGCTTGGAAGCGGGCACCATTTTCGCCCTGTGCCCGCCCGCACCCGCCGCATCACTTACGCGGCGCGTCCTGAACGTACGGCGGCACATGATTCGAAGGAAAACTTGTGGCTCTAACTATCGGCATTGTTGGCCTGCCTAACGTGGGCAAGTCCACCCTGTTCAACGCTCTGACCGGCAACACTGTGCTGGCGGCTAACTACCCGTTCGCGACCATTGACCCGAACGTGGGCGTGGTGAACCTGCCGGATGCGCGCCTGAACCGTCTGGCTGAGATTTTTGGTTCGGAGCGTATTCTGCCTGCGACTGTTTCGTTCGTTGATATTGCGGGTATTGTGAAGGGCGCTTCTGAGGGTGAGGGCCTGGGTAACAAGTTCCTCGCGAACATTCGTGAGGCGCACGCTATCGCCCAGGTGGTGCGTGCGTTTGATGACCCGGACGTCATTCACGTGGATGGCAAGGTTGACCCCGCCTCCGACATGGAGACCATTAACACTGAGCTGATTCTGGCTGACCTGCAGACTCTGGAGAACGCTATTCCGCGTCTGGAGAAGGCTGTGAAGATTAAGAAGGGTGACGCCGCTCAGCTGGAGACTTATAAGGCTGCGCAGAAGATCCTGGAGGATGGTGACACCATCATTTCGCGTGCGAAGGACGCGAAGCTGGAGCTGGCTCACCTGAAGGAGCTGAACCTGCTGACTGCTAAGCCGTTCATTTACGTGTTCAACGCGGATGAGGGCATTCTGGCGTCTGAGGAGAAGCAGCAGGAGCTGCGTGACATGGTGGCGCCGGCTGAGGCTGTGTTCCTGGATGCGAAGCTGGAGGCTGACCTGGTTGAGCTGTCCGAGGAGGAGGCTCGCGAGATGCTGGAGATGAACGGTCAGGATGAGTCCGGCCTGGACCAGCTGGCTCGTGTGGGCTTCTCGACCCTGGGTCTGCAGACTTATCTGACTGCTGGCCCGAAGGAGGCTCGCGCGTGGACGATTTATAAGGGTGATACTGCGCCGCAGGCTGCTGGTGTGATTCACTCTGATTTTGAGCGTGGCTTCATTAAGGCTGAGGTTGTGTCGTTCAAGGACCTGGATGAGGCTGGCTCCATGGCGGAGGCGAAGGCTCGCGGTAAGGTCCGTATGGAGGGCAAGGACTACATCATGCAGGACGGCGACGTGGTGGAGTTCCGCTTCAACGTCTAATCTGACGGGTCGATAGGACTTTGAGAATCCGGTGACGGAGGGATGACGAAATTCATCTCACTGTCACCGGATTTTCTGTACCCTAGAAATGCAAGCTGGGCCGAGCGTGAGCTCTGAGCATGAGTAGGAGTGATTTGATGAAAACCACCGCACATGGCCCGTTGTGTGATCAAAGGCTACTTGCACAAGTCCGAGAGTCGTTTGGCCGGGTGGTCTACAGTCATAAGACGCATGAGAAGCAAGCTGACATCAGCTTCTTTAGGTATAAGTGGCAGCAGGCCACCCTTATAGCACTCACTGCATTGAGCTCAGGCACGTTTCTGACTCTCGTCTTTGGACTGTTCAGCAACTCAACGTGGTCGAGCCTCGCCACATCCTTCTGCGCACTCCTGGTTAGTTGGATAAGTCTTGGTGCGAAGACCTTCAAATTTGACGAGACTTCGGCAGCCCATCGCGACATAGCATCTAAGCTCTGGGATATCCGAGAGTCCTACATCTCGCTGATCGCCGACATGATGTCGGGCGAGGTCTCGGACTCGGATGCGCGGAAGCGCCGCGACGAACTGCAGAGCCTCGCGCGCGATGTATACTCCGCAGCCCCGCGCACCTCAGGCAAAGCCTTTGTACGCGCGCAGGACGGGCTGAAGAACAATGAGGAAATGACGTTTACGACTCGTGAAATTGACTTTTTCCTCCCCGAAGCGCTCCGTCTTGGTGGGGACGAGGGGCAGTCATGAAAAAGGCAGAGATTTTCGAGGGGTTGCTGAGCGCTCTTAAGGTGGGCTACACAGCCTCTGTGATCGCCAGCCGACGTGATGAGATTGCCAAGGCACTCAACAGAGAATTCCGCCAGAAGGATGGCTGTAGCGACTACATTCTCATGGTTGGATCCTTTGGTCGGCACACGGCGATCAAAGGGGTCTCTGACCTCGACATGATCTACATCCTGCCGGAAGGTATTCGTGAAGACTACGTAGGAGACCGTGGACCTCGTCGCATGCTCGAACGAGTCCGCGACAATCTGAAGGCTCGGTACCCGAACACAGACATCCGGGTCGATCAGTGCGTAGTTCGCGTGCAGTTCGCTGCCAATGCCTTCAAGTTCGATGTTCAACCAGCGTTCGAGAACGCGGACCGCAGTTTCTCCTACCCTGATACGAAGTCCGAGAGCTGGAAGATCACTAAGCCCCGTGACGAGATTCAAGCTACCCGTGAGAGCGTCGCGCGCACCTCCGCCAACATGCGTCACCTCGCGCGTATGGCCCGCGCATGGAAGAACGCCAACGGGGTGATCATGGGGGGCCTCCTCATCGACACGCTGGTTTACCGCTTCTTCGAGCAAACGCACGAGTTCGACGCAGCGGGTAGCGGCTCATTTGATCGGATGGCTCGCGACTTCTTCGAGTTCCTCAAGAACGAGCCGGAAATGGACTATTACTTGGCCCTTGGCAGCCATCAGCGTGTCTACGTGAAGGCCAAGTTCCAACCCAAGGCGAAGAAGGCCTACAACCGCTGTGTTGAGGCCATGGAAGCCGAGGGCACGCCTATGGCAAATTCCATCTGGCGCGAAGTATTCGGTACATTCGTCCCGCGAGCGAAGAGCCCGGACGATGTGCGGTTGTTCAAGAACACTGAGGAGTTCGTCGAGGACCGCTACCCGGTTGACATCTCGGAAACTGTCTCGATTGATTGCAGAGTGACTCAGGACGGTTGGCGACCGATGAAACTGCGAGAGATGTTGCGCACTGGGACGCTACTGAAGGCCGATAAGAAGTTGCGCTTCATGGTGGTCGAGTGCTCTGTTCCACAGCCATACAAAGTGAAGTGGAAGGTCCTTAACCGCGGTCCGGAGGCGGAACGACGCAATAGCATCCGCGGTCAGATCGTCGACTCCACAGTATCCGGTGTGCGGGACGAGCGGTCGGACTTCCGAGGTGAGCACCTTGTGGAGTGCTACATCGTCAAAGATGGCATCGTCGTGGCACGGGATCGCATCGACGTTCCCATCAGCACTACGAGTACCCGTTCTTCCTCTTCGTAAGCCGTCTGTGAAGCCCTCTGGATGGGGTGTTCTGTGGGTAGTCTCATTAGACGTGACAACTTAGTGGAGTTCCGCTTCAACGTCTAGACGATAAAAACATAAAAGCGGAGCCCCGCACTACAGCTCGTAGTGCGGGGCTCCGCTCTATTAACCCTCGCGCGCCACAGAAAGCAGCCGCCGGGTGTGTAAGTCTTATCGACCGGGATTAGTGGTCAGCACCAACCATAACGTTGGAAGCCTTGATGACTGCGTACGCGGTCTCGCCAACCTTCAAACCCAGCTCCTCGATGCGATTGTCTGTTATGACCTTGACCGCCTCACACGCCAGCCTCGGGAGCTGGAGGACTGGAATGATCGCGCTGAGTCCCGAGGACTGCTTCTCGTGACAGCCAACGGAGACGCCGACCTGTCCACCGATGGTGGCCAGCTCTATGCGCGGATCCAGGCGGCTGTGGCGCGCGGCGAAGTCGCATGAAAGAGTGCGCGCCAGAAAGCAGTGTGCCAAGCAGGGACGACCGCCCAAGGGGGCTCGTGTCCTCGGGTACGAGATTAGCGGTGCGACAAATCCCACCGAGGCAGAAGCCGTGCGAGGAATCTTCCAAGCGTTCCATCGGGGTGCGATACTTGGGTCTATCGCCAAGGCTCTTAGTGGTAATGACGTAGACAATCTCGGGTTACCTCACCTACCACGCCACACCTGCACCCTTGCCCTGGAGCGCAATGCCCGTCGCCAGCGTCAAGCAAGCTGTTGGTGATACTTCCGAACCCATCGTGTCACCATTTCAGGAATCGAAGTGACAATCTCCCGACCGACCACAATCTCATCAACAGCTCCGCGCTGTAGCAGGTCCACCATTCGACACAGGTAGCTTTTCCCCTGCTCCATCCAGGTGCTGTAAGCGTCCACGAACAGAGCCAGCTCAACATCTCTACCGGTTTCGGTCTTTATTGCCCGGCGCTCGTAGCCGTCCAGGTCGGAGATATAGATGGCATCGCTAATCTTGGAGCCGAAAGTGGTGGTGTAGTAGTAGCACTTAAACTCCCATAGGGCCAACGGATTAGTACACGATGGGAAAGCCCCGTCCATCCGCCTGCTCATTGAGCCGCAGATTTTGGACTCATCCACAAACACCGGCAAGCGCCTAGGGTCGGGATCAAAGGGTAAGTCCCCGAGGTAATGGGCTAACAGGATATTGGACGTCCCGGTCAGGAAGTCTACGCCGTATTTATCGCCCTTCTGCTTGTTGTATGGGACGCCAACCGTTCGTCCGGACCGCAGGGTGTAAATGCGCGCGTTCTCGTTCCCTCTCTTCATCTGCGGTACGTACTCCATGGTGTACTCAGCAGCAACTTGCGCAAAAAGGTCTTTGGCCTGCTGGGCTGTTTGCAGGTTGGTAGCGATTGTCCCCTCAATCAGGTCCGCCCGAAATACGAAGTAATCCACCAAATCCTGAACAGTGAACCCAGGCCCTTCAGCGTTAATCTGCTCCGTACCCAGACCCAGGTTTGACAGCGCCCGCTCAATATCGCTTATGGAGTGGCGCAGCACAACCTTTCTCTTGGAATATCCCAACGTTTCTGACAGCACTCGTACGTTGTGCCAGAAAAGGGCTGGCATATAGTTCCATCGCGCATCCGGCCTCATCCTGACACCTGCTTCACTAGGCGATCAATCTCGGCTTGTGGGTCGAGTTCCAGCGCTTGGAAAATGAGCAATAGCTCGCCAAATTCGAGTTTGCGCCCACCAGCCTCTACCGTGGACACCCACGACTGTGGGACGTCGAGTCTGTCTGCGAGCTGGGATTGCGTGACCCCCATCTCCTGCCTTCTGTCGCGAAGATAGGTTGCCAGAATGCGCCGTCTTGAAAGAAGTATGTCTCGGTCCACAACTCGAGTGTATGGGCACATATAGGATTATCTGAAAACCCGATATTAATGCTAGTCTTGTGGTCATGATATCTACCCCCAAGCCGCCGTCGCAGCTTCTCAAATGGATTGGAAACAAGCAACGGTTCGCCCCCTCGATCATTTCGTACTTTCCCGAAACTTACGGCACCTATTTTGAGCCGTTCCTCGGGTCGGGCGCAGTGCTTGGTGGCCTTTCACCCCACTGTGGTCACGCCTCAGACGTCCTCGAACCCCTTATCGAAATCTGGGAAATGGTGAAGTCATCCCCGGACGAAATTGTGGCGGCATACGACCGATACAACTCAATGCTTGAACGGGGCAAAGACAAGAAGGAGGTCTACCAATTGGCTCTGGACCGCTTCAATACTTCCCGGCGGCCGGAAGAATTCATCTTCCTTTCGCGTTCCTGCTACGGGGGCGTCATCCGGTTCCGCAAGGCGGATGGGTTCATGTCTACGCCGGTCGGCCCCCACAAGCCGATCTCTACAGAATCCTTTGAGCGCCGCGTACATGCCTGGAACCAGCGGATCCAGCACACCACATTCGCGGTGGCGGATTATAAAGACTCTTTCGCACGTGCCCAATCTGGGGACTTGATCTATTGCGATCCGCCCTACGTTGATACGCAGAAAATCTTGTATGGCGCTCAGGCATTTTCGTTCCCCGAACTGATCGAACAGATACGGGAAGCGAAAAACCGTGGGGTTAAGGTTGCTCTGTCCATTGATGGCTCCAAGAAGAGCGGGGCGCACCAGATCGATCTACCGATCCCGGCAGACCTGTTTGAGGTTGAGGTATCCATCAGCGTTGGAAAGTCCATGCTCAAACGGTTCCAAGTTGCGGGCAGCGATGTTGCCAGCGAAGGGGTAGCAGATCGCCTGCTCCTAACCTATGAACCGGATGCGGCCACTACCTTGTTCTAATCATCCAGCCCCAACATAGTTGTACACGGACGCGCGGCTGAGGCTGAACTTCCGGGCCAGCTTGGTTGCCCCCCCCTCACCGGCTGCGTGCCGCCCCGAAGCTCGTCTGCCTGGGCGGGAGATAGATTCGGCTGGCCACCCTTGTATCGGCCCTTGGGCTTGGCCACTGCAATGCCTTCGCGCTGCCGCTCCTTGATTAGCACCCGCTCAAATTCCGCAACCGACCCCAGCAAGTTCAGCAGTAGCGTGTTCATAGGACTGTCGTCGCCTGTGAAAGTCGGCTGCTCCTTGTGAAACTTGACCACTACCCCCTTGCTGGTTAGCTGGTTCACAATGGACCGTAGGTCCGCCAGATTGCGGTCCAGTCGGTCCATGCTGTGAATCACGAACACGTCACCGGTGCGGACGTACTGCAAGGCCCGTTCTAGTTCGGGGCGGTTGGTGTCCTTGCCGCTGGTCTTGTCGGTGAACACAATATCGGTTGCCACCCCCTGTAGCTGGTGGTCCGTGTTCTGGTCTGCGGTTCTGACTCGCTCATATCCGACGGTTACCATTTGACTTACCTTTTAGCGTCTATCAGCAATGTGTCTAATGTAAGTACAAGACCCTGACTAGATAGTGTCAAATTGACCGTAATGTAACCCTGTTTAGACACGTTTTGCCGGGGTTCATAGTGTCTAGTGGGGGTATGGCCTGCCTGGACAGATTGGTGCGCACCATACCTGTACGTCGCGTGCGAAACGTGGTCGAGTTCCGCTTCAACGTCTAAGCGATAAAAACATAAAAGCGGAGCCCCACACTGTGAATGCACAGTGCGGGGCTCCGCTCTATTAACCCTCGCGCGCCACAAAAAGCAGCGGCACGGGTTTAAGTCTTATCGACCGGGATTAGTGGTCAGCACCAACCATAACGTTAGACGCCTTGATGACTGCGTAAGCGGTCTCGCCAACCTTCAGGCCCAGTTCCTTGATGGACTCGTTAGTGATAGAAGCAGAGATAACAACCTCGGGAGCGATCTCAATCTTAACGATGCCGTTAGTTGCACCCTCAGTAATCTCAACAACCTTGCCAGCGAACTGGTTACGTGCAGAAAGCTTCATAAAGCCGTGCCTTTCACTCAAAAACATACAAATACTCTAAGCACTCTACACGCCGCAGCCACTGAGAATCATCTTCCAACCAAAATATTACGCACGAACCATGCAAATTTTATTTTCGGCTTCACCCACGCCCCGGAACCCACCCCAAAAGACCAGCAAAAACCCGCTCCGCACATGCGGTTCGCACCCACCAAATGGTATAGTCAGCACGAACGCGAGAACCCTCGCACCCTCCACCGTCGCACCCCGCCCTCGCTGACGCGCGCCCACACGCCGCAGCACCACCGCAGTAATACTGCAGCATCACCGTGGCAGGGGAGCGGCGCATCCGCACAGATCGAAGAAGGAACCATGAGCGAAAACCTCAACGAAATCGAAGCACCCACCTGCCCCGAATGCAACGAAAACTACACTTACGAAATGGGCGAACTCTGGGCATGCCCCATGTGCGGCCACGAATGGGAACGCACCGCAGCGGGCGAAACCGAAGAAGCAGTAGGCTTCAAGGTTCTGGACTCCGTCGGTAACGAACTCGTCGACGGCGACTCCGTCACCATCGTCAAGGGCCTGAAGGTCAAGGGCGGCGCAGACATCAAGGCAGGCACCAAGGTGCGCGGCATCCGCCTGCTCGAATCCCCCGTCAACGGCCACGACATTGAGGCGAAGGTCCCCGGCGCAGGCCAGATGTACCTGAAGTCCTCCGTGGTGAAGAAGGCATAAGCCAAGAAGACGTAAAGCGCTTCGCACAAGGCGCAGAAAAGGCGGCACCTCCCGCACTAGCTCACGCTAGGGGAGGTGCCGCCTTTATGTATGAGGGGCTCATCTGAGAAAAGCTCAGCGAGCTCTCAAGAGGTCGGGTTGTTACTTTCTGCCGGTCATGCCCAGGTACAGGGAAATGGTCAGCATCGCCGCGAAGACCGACAGAATCCAGCGCATCCAGTCGATACCAGCGGTTGCGGCAACGCCCAGCTGAACTGCCGCCCAGTTGCCGACAGCCGCGCCGATAGCGCCGCAGACAATGGTCCACAGAAGCGAAATGTTCTGGCGGCCTCGCATGAAGAATCGTGCAATCGCGCCGATAATCGCGCCGGTGATAATGGTGCCAATGATAGTGCCCATTGTTCTCTCCAAAGGTTGTACACCTGCCGCTGTGACAGGTGGTGTGTTAGTTCCAGTGTAGGCAATGCCGGTTACGGAAAGCTTAATAACGGGTATGTTAAGGTAAACGGCACCTCAATGTTTTACGTGTAAAACACTGAGGTGCCGTTCCTAATGATTGAAGTGACTACTTCGACTTACGCCAAATCTTCAGCGCGCTGCAGATCAGCGGCAGCTGCAGGGGCAGGCGACCGTACGCAATAGCCTTACGCTGAGTGGACTGGTTACGCGCATCCAGAGCCATCTGAATATTCGCGGGGAACACCGCAACAAACAGCAGAGCCGCAAGCAGACCACCGGCACGGCGAGTCTTATCATTAGCCAGCAGGGCAGCGGTGCCCAGCTCAGCCGCACCCGAAGCGTGAGTGTACGCGTGCGCAGGGCCCGGCAGGTACTTCGGCACAATCGAGTCGAAGGGATCCGGGACGATGAAGTGCAGCGCACCCATCACAGCGAGGGCGCGAGCCATGCGAGTAGCCGAGCGCTCAGCGCTGTACTCTTTCTTCTTAAAAATACTCATGCTCCCATTATGCGCCCGTCAGAGGCGTATTCCTCGGCTCAATGGTGCGCTAACCGTCGCGTGTTTGACTGTCTAGAATGCGGACTCAGCGCGCCAAACGGAAATACGTTGTTCAAAAGCAGGTAAGATAGGGAGCAACGGCACCACGTGCGGATGACGCCCCGCCTGCCCTCACCTTTAGGTGAGTCGCCAGACGGAGTAAAACACCGGGTGCCTACCGGAACAATCAAAGGAGTTATACCGTGAAGAAGATTCTGTGCATCGCTATCCTGGCAGGCGCCGCATACTTCGGTTACAAGAAGTTCGTTGCCTAAATAGCTAGCCCTCGGGCACTCTACATATCCTTAAGCAACGGAAAACCCGCCGTCTCACATATGCACCATATGCGAGACGGCGGGTTTCTCGTATGCCCAACCTCCTGGGCTTCAAACACGTAGCCTATAAGGTGAACCGGCTATTCGCTCGGCGGAACCTCACCGGTCATCACAACCTTGTTCTGTGAAGAGCTCCAGCTGAATTCAGCAGTCGTGCGACCGCTCGCGCTGGCGGAGCTCTCATCGCCCTTCACGTAGCGGTAGGTCACGCTAATCGAGCTGTCCGAGGTACGGGTAATCATCGGAGAGAACGAGTACGGCTCATAGGTTGCGGTACCAATGAACTTGCCGCGGTGGAACAGCAGAATGTGGTGCGCCATCGAGGAGATGCAGCAATCAGACGGGGAAGAACCCGGAATCGCGTCAATCCACGACAGCTCAGCACAGGGGTCGTAACCCTCGTAGCTTGCCGAAACGTTCGTCCACTGATCCCACTTGCTCTTATTCTTCAACTCGCGCAGAGCCTTAGACACCACGGTCGATGCAGAATCAGACGCGCAGGTGGAATCCTTCTTCGACTCAGACTTGGAACCCGACTTTGACTCAGGCTCAGAGGTCTTCGACTCGGATGCGGTCGGCTCAGCATGAACCGTAATCGTCACCACCGACGGCACCGGAGCAGGCGACGAAGCACTCGGGGTAGCGCTCGCGGATGCGCTCGGGCTCGCCGACGGGGTCGGGAACAGTGCCTGAGTGGAGGTCGCGCTCGCGGAGGCAGAAGCGCTGCCAGAAGAAGACACCACGGTACCCGAAACGGCAGAATCAGTGCTTGCCGAGCAGGAAGTGACAACGAGAGCTAGAGCGGCGCCCAATGCAGGTAGAGCCAAAGCGGTACGGCCGGTGAAACGGCGGCGATTAGAAGACATGGATACTCCTGAAGATGCGCGGCAGCGCGCATCGGTGCTGGTCAAGAAGTGAATAGTGAACTCGTCCAGTATAGGGAAAAAGAGGCGGGCACGTGGTGCGCGCGGTCAGTGCCGTTTGTTACCAGCGTCGTTCGTTACCGTGACATGGGCGAGCAGCTGCCCGGCGGCAAACCCCCGGCCCAAACACCCAGCACCAAAAACCGGCTAGCAGACCTTATCGTCCGTCAGATAGTGCACCAGCCAGGCGCGCCTCGCGGTCGCAATACGCGCCGTAATCCGTGGAAAAACCCACAGACTAATCGCGCCCTGGACCCACAAAATCAGCGAAAACAGTAGCGGCCGGAACGCAACATCGCGCGGATCCACTCCGGGGTTGAGAAGGTGAGCGAGCGCATCCGACAGGAAAATCGATGGGAACATCAGCGACATCAGCACCGTACCCAGCACCCAGCCCGGCCCGAAACAGAGCAGAACCCAGCGGGCACTCATCCGCAGGTTCTTGCGGTGCGCCCAGCGGAACTGCCAGCCGCGCAGACGGTACGGATACATCACGCCCAGAATCGAGCCCAGGGACACCACAATAGCCGGCACCACAAAGAACGACAGGGACATCATGAGCGTGGGGATCAGGTTCTTGTCCTGACTGTGCAGAATCAGTGCCAGCAGGGTGCCAGAAACACCCGTGATCAGGCCGATTGCAATAGCCTTCGTGCGCACGAACAGGTGCAGGGCGTGCGGGTCGCTACTGCGCAACGCACGCAGCGCATGCTCCTCATCGTGGCCCATCAGGTTCGTTGAGGTGACGTCCGCAACCATCCAGCCGACCATCACCAGCGCAAAACCAGCCGGGCCCTTAAACTCGCTAAACAGCCACGAACGCCAGGCTTCCGGGAGCAGGTACCAGCAGATTGCCGCCAGCAGGGCGTTACACACAAGGGTCTGCGTTTCCACCGGGAGGGGGCGCGTGAACATGCGGCGCAGCTCAGCGCGCACACTCGGACGGTACGTATTCTGCGGATCAACGAGGGCGCGACCCTCCACCCGCTGACGGCGCAGGTCCTGACGGAGTGCCCTGAAATTCGTCACGGGATGCGCCAGCGGCGCAAGGCGGGAAGATACGTGCCTCAATATGCTCACCTGCCCATTGTAGAGGTGCCGCTAAGGCGAAGCGGCACCGCAGAAAATCAGCTATGCGGAAACTCCGCTCGCTAGTGCCTGTGTCCCCTTGCACACCCGCCGCATCCAAGGGACAATGAAAGCATGGCTGAAGTAACTCTACAGAACGAACTCGTAATCCACACCAACGGCGACCTGCCCGCAGTCGGCGCAAAGCTGCCCGAATTTTCGGTTCTCGCGGCTGATCTCTCCGAGATTTCCTCCGCAGATTTCGCAGGTAAGAACCTGGTGCTGAACATCTTCCCCTCCGTCGACACCGGTGTCTGCGCAAACAGCGTCCGCACCTTCAACAAGCAGGCTGCAGGCCTGGAGAACACCGTCGTGCTGTGCGTCTCCAACGACCTGCCCTTCGCAATCGGCCGTTTCTGCGCAGCCGAGGGCATTGAGAACGTCGTGACCTCCTCCGCTTTCCGCTCCTCCTTCGGTGAGGACTTCGGCGTGAAGCTCGTGGACGGCCCCCTGGCTGGTCTGCTGGCACGCTCCGTGGTTGTCGTGAACCCCGACGGTGAGGTTGTCTACACCGAGCTGGTTCCCGAAACCACCAACGAGCCCAACTACGAAGCAGCCCTGGCAGCTATCAAGTAAGCTTAGTACGGGAGCCGGACAAGGTGCCGGCACCCGCATAGTACTTCCGTCAGGGACACCTGGCGGTACACAGCACAGCAGATACTGAACGTCGACAACGCATGATCTAGGGTTCACCCACACATGCGGCTGGCGACAGCATAACGCCCCGCCCACCCGGTATTTCGAGTGGGCGGGGCGCTTTACTACATCCAGACTTAGCGCGCGGAGGCTCCGGGGTGACCGGGAGCTTCGGAGGTTTCGGCAGTTTCGGCGGGCTCCTCATCCGCGACCAGCATATGCTCCGGCAGGGTGCCGCGGCGCTTAGCCACCACAAAACGCGACACCAACAGCAGAATGTACACCACCATCGAAATCAGCAGCATCGACTGCGGCGCCAACACCAAGCCAACCACCGCAGACACACCCGCAATAGCGGCAGTCGTGCGGTCCTTAGAACTGCGATACGCATCGATAGCGAGCACCGCGAATAGTGAAGTCATCACAAAATCCACGCCCTTGAGCTCACTCAAGAAACTTGCACCCAGCACATAGCCGAGCGTAGCGCTCGACAAAACACTCAGGTGCAGGCCCGCGTGAATCCACAGGATGCGGGAACCACGCAGCTTATGACGGTCCGGTCCGGTGTTCAGCGCGTACGCCTCATCGATGAGGGTGTACACGGTGTAGAACTTCGCCAACCAACCACGCACACGCTCAATCGGGTACGACAGGCCGTACATGAGGTGGCGGGAATTAATGAGCAGAGTCATCACGGCGATAGAGAACAGCGACGCATGATTCGAGATCATGTCAATCAGTACGAACTCCACGGAACCGGCAAAAACCAGGACCGGCAGCAGGGGAGCCACCCAGAACGGCAGGCCGTAACTGTGCACCAGCACGCCCAGACCAATACCGACAAAGAACAGACCCAGCATGATGACACCGGCAACGCGCATCGCCTCGGCGAAGCCACTCTCGCGCGGTTGCTGAGGCTCCTGTGCATCGGGGGAGGCGGGCGCCTCCACCACGGGAATCATGCCGGTTAGCGGAAGCGCAGAAGCAATGACCTGCTCCACCTGCTCGGGAGAAGCCTGATGGGGCGCGGGCTGGCTCGCCTGCTGCGGTGCAGGCTGAGAAGAAGCAGCGGAAGAAACAGAGTTCTTAGAGATGCTCATCGTGACCCCCCTAGAAAACCCAGTTAGCCAGCACAACGCAGGTGACGGTACCCGCCACCATGCTCAGCACCATATTCTTACGCCACAGGTGCGCACCCACGGTCACCACCAGACCCGCCAGGTACGGTGCCGCCGTTTCAACGGAAGAATAATTAATCTTCGCCACCGCATAGATGGCAAGCAGTGCGACCGCGCCGAGCGGAATCCAGTGGCTGAGCGCATCCAAAAGTTCGGAGCCAGCCAGAGCCTTCTTCAGACCGAAGGGAAGCAAACGAAGCAGGAACGTAATACCTGCAGCCACAAGAATTGCGGCAAGAATATAGCCGGTGGTCACTTCACTGTTCATGAAGATTTTCTCTTTCTGCACATACTCAGCGAAAGACCCCGAAAGAGTGCCCCGAAAAGAGCGGAAGAGCCCTGAAAGAGGCGCGCGGGTGAAGCCGTGAAAGCATCCGCGAAAAGGGTAGGGAGAGCCCAACCGAAGAAAAAGGGGTTGGGGGCTAAGTAGTGCGGTAGGTACGTGAGTTGATGAAAGCCGCGAAACATGGAGGCGGAGGGTCGTTCCTCCTACACGAGTTTTCTGCGCGGGTAGTTGCGCGCGTCAGTAGTTCTCGTGCGTGACCTCGGGTGATGCCGCTCCCGGTGCGGTGTTACTCCGGGGCGGCACAGCGTTCTGCGTCGCTAGTTTCCTTGGCGGTGTCTTTCATCTGAGTCATGGGGTACCTCAACCTCTGGGAGCCTCCGCACAGGTTCGCGCGGGAGGCATCTTAGTAATCCTAGAAATAGAAAGAGGGGAGAGCGAAGCTCCACTCATCTATCCTAACCGGTTTCGAACACGTATGTAACGTTCTTATCGCTGTGTGGAAGCGGGCGCATCAGCGGTAGCGGCGGTGCCGGAGCTCTCCGCGGCGCTTTCAGCCTCAGCCGTTACCTCATGCACAGCACGATGCGGCAGAGTACCGCGGCGCCTCGCCACCGGGAAACGCGCCAGCAGCAGCACCACATACGAACCCAACGCCAGCACCAAGAACGAGGACGGCGCAAAAATCAGCGCAACCACCGCTGAAACCGCCACAAAAAGCGCCGTCACACGATCCGGGTTGGCGCGGTAGCCGTCCATCGCAAGAACCGTGAAGATGGCCACCATCACGAAGTCCACGCCCTTCAGGCTGCTCAGGAAGCTTGCGCCCAGCACATACCCGAGGACTACGCTCAGAACCCACGACACGTAAATCAGCACGTTCACCCACAGAATGCGCGCCCCCGAACGCTCATTACGATCGGGACCGGAGTTAACCGCAAACGCCTCATCGCAAAGAGTGTGAATCGCCAGAGCCTTAGCCCAGAAACCCTTCACACTATGCAGTGGGTAGGAGAGCCCGTACACCAGGTGGCGCGCATTCACCAGGAACACCGTCAACGCAATCGACGCTAGGGGCGCGCCACCACTGACCATGCCCACCATCAAAAACTCCACCGAACCGGCAAAAACTAGGGCAGATAGCAGCGGCGCAGTCCAGATCGGCAGGCCGTGCGCGTTGAGGATAATACCCAAACCCAAACCCAGCACAGCAATACCGAGCATCACCACGGAAGAATCCGCAACAGCCAAGCGGAAATCATTCTGGGTGCCTGCACCCTTAAATCGAGTGCCCTGAAGCTGAGCGCCCTGATGCTTGGGAGTCTGTGCCATAAGTGGGTTCCTCGTATGCGTTACGTTCTGCGAAATGCCTCGTCTGCCTGCAGGCGGGCAAAGATAACGCCCGCCGCGGCTTTCCAGTGTATAGGAGCAAGCGGTTGACCGACGAGAAAAAGAGTCTGGGAATAAAATAATGAGAAACACGCTTATAGTGAATGACGCTAAACAACGCGGCGCTGAATAACCTAGCGACCGTGCAGACAACCCGAAAGGAACCTCAATGGCTGAACAGAACAACGCCGTGCAGACTGCAGAAGAGCAGAAGAAGGTGTACTCGCGCCAGCAGGAACGCCGCGAACTCGACAACTACCGCCAGACCAAGATCGAGCGCATCGACCGTCTGCGCTACCGTGCCTACGGTGCCAACGGCGCAACCCTCGACTTCGGTGTGGGCGAGGGCCTGCTGACCCCCGTCGAGCTGCTGCTCGCCGCGATTGCCGGTTGCTCCTCCGTGGACGTGGACGCGGGCACCTCCCGCCGCTCCACCCCCGAGGTGTTCGAGGTGCTCGCCTCGGCGCTGAAGCAGACCGAAGACGGCGCGGTGCGCCTCGACGACGTTGAGGTGGACTTTGATGTGCGATTCCCGGAGGATGAGCAGGGCGCCAAGGCACAGAAGATGGTGGATCGTCTGATTCAGCTCAGTGAGCAGAAGGACTGCACCGTCTCCCGAACCGTGGAGCACCCCACGAACGTTTCGTTCCACAACCTGGCTGACTAAAGCCGGGTGAGCTAAATAGATCGGGTGAATTAGCCTGATAGGGAACCCTCCCGTACCGCTTATATATGAGCGGTGCGGGAGGGTTTTTCTGTGTTTTTGTGGTTTTGGGTGGAAAAGAGCCTCAAAAGCGAGTAGGATTGACCCTCAGATTAGGAAAACTTACGGTACGTAAGAAATCCTTAAGATTGAAGAATTTCTTGACCCAGGCACAAACCTTCGGCGGCACCACCCGCAGCAGGACTAGACTGGACACCAGACTAGACCGCTAGCAAACGCACGAAGCAATAGCCTCAGAAAGAAGACCTGACATGGCACAGCCTACAGAGACTTCCGGCGCTGCATCGGAAGCCACCCCCGCAGAGGGTGAACTGAAGCGAGGCCTCTCCGCCCGCCACATGCAGATGATCGCAATCGGCGGCGCAATCGGCACCGGCCTCTTCGTCGCCTCCGGCAAGACCATCTCCACCGCAGGCCCCGGCGGCGCAATTCTCGCCTACGCCCTCATCGGCATTATGGTGCTCTTCCTCATGCAGTCCCTCGGTGAGATGGCCGCGCACCTGCCCGTCCCCGGTGCATTCCAGACCTACGCGGCACGCTACGTGTCCCCGTCCTTCGGCTTTGCCATGGGCTGGAACTACTGGTTCAACTGGGCGATTACCGTCGCCGCCGAGCTCGTCGCCGTCGGCGAGGTGATGAGGTACTGGTTCCCGGACATCCCATCCTGGGTGTGGGCGGCAGGATTCCTCGTGCTGCTGACCGGCATCAACGCCCTCTCGGCACGCTCCTACGGTGAAAGCGAATTCTGGCTCGCCACCATCAAGGTCGTTACCGTGGTCGTCTTCCTCATCGCGGGTATCGCTATGATCTTCGGCATCCTGGGTGGTAGCTCCCCGGGCGTCTCCAACTGGACCGTCGGTGAGGCACCCTTCGTCGGCGGCGCACCCGCCGTACTCGCCATCTTCATGGTTGCAGGCTTCTCCTTCCAGGGCACCGAAATGATCGGTGTGGCTGCCGGCGAATCTGAGAACCCCCGCCGCGACGTGCCCCGCGCACTGACCAGCGTATTCTGGCGCATCATGCTCTTCTACATCGGCGCGATGGCCGTCATCGGCTTCCTGATTCCTTACTCCGACCCGAACCTGCTCACCGCAGCGGACGGCAACATCAACATCTCCCCGTTCACCCTCATCTTCGAGCGTGCGGGCATCGCCTTCGCGGCAGCCATTATGAACGCCGTGATCCTCTCCGCAGTGCTCTCTGCAGGTAACTCGGGCCTGTACGTTTCGGCTCGTATGCTCTTCGCGCTCGCCCAGGAGGGTAAGGCACCGAAGATGTTCACCCGCATCAACTCCGGCGGCGTGCCCATGAATGCGCTGCTGGCTACCGCAGCTATCGGCGCGGTCGGCTTCATCGCTGCACTGCTCTCGCCGGATGGTGCGTACCTGTGGCTGGTGAACGTGTCCGGTCTGGCTGGCTTCATCACCTGGGTGGGTATCGCCGTGGCTCACTACCGTTTCCGCCGCGCGTACCTGAAGCAGGGCAACAGCCTAAAGGACCTGCCTTACGTGGCGCCGTTCTTCCCCGCGGGCCCGATTATCGCCTTCCTCATGTGCCTGGTCGTTATTGGCGGCCAGAACTACGAGGCGTTCCTGAGCGGTGACTGGGCTGGCGTGCTCAGCTCCTACATTGGCCTGCCCGTGATTATCGCGGTCTGGCTGGTGCACCGCGTGGTCACTCGTGACCGCCTGATTCCGCTGGAGCAGATTGACGTGAGCGGCATCGAGGTTAAGGCTTCGAAGTAACGCGAACGATTGCACCAGCTATTGAATTAGCTGATACGTGAAGAGCCGCCGGTTCCCCTGACTGAGGGGAGCCGGCGGCTCTTTGCTATCCGCAGTTTATTCCGCACGGGAGAGCTAGGCTGTATGCCCTGCAGCTCTTAGGAGTGGCGGCGCGAACGCAGAACGCTCAAGCCAAGACCCGCACAGATCGCGGCAACGCCAATGCCAACAATCACACCAACGCTGGATGCACCGGTGTTCGCCAGGGTAGCCTTCTTGGGGCTGTCCTTTGCCGGGGTGTTCATTGCCAGCGTGTCCTGAGACGAGCGGGCGGCGGTCACCGGAGCCTCCTGAGCGGGCTTGCTCTGAGCTGGCTTACTCTTGGGATGCGCCAGGGTTGCGTCCTCCAGCTTGTCAGCGTTCGGGGTCTTATCGGCAACCGGTGCTTCCGGCAGTGCAGGAACCGTCGGTGCGTCGGTCGGGTTTACACCGATGGTTGCTTCCGGCAGTGCGGGGACGGTGGGCGCGTCGGTCGGGTTCACACCCACGGTTGCCTCGGGCAGGGGTGCCACGGTAGGCGCATCCGTCGGGTTTACGCCCACGGTTGCCTCGGGCAGGGGTGCTACGGTGGGCGCGTCGGTCGGGTTTACGCCCACGGTTGCTTCCGGCAGGGGTGCTACGGTGGGCGCGTCGGTCGGGTTTACGCCCACGGTTGCTTCCGGCAGGGGTGCTACGGTGGGCGCGTCGGTCGGGTTTACACCCACGGTTGCCTCGGGCAGGGGTGCCACGGTCGGTGCGTCAGTGGGGTTCACGCCGATGGTTGCTTCCGGCAGGGGTGCCACGGTGGGCGCGTCGGTCGGGTTTACACCGATGGTTGCTTCCGGCAGGGGTGCCACGGTGGGTGCATCGGTCGGGTTTACACCGATGGTTGCTTCCGGCAGGGGTGCCACGGTGGGTGCATCGGTCGGGTTTACACCGATAGTTGCCTCAGGCAGGGGTGCTACGGTGGGCGCGTCGGTGGGGTTTACGCCAACGGTTGCCTCAGGCAGGGGCGCCACCGTCGGAGCATAGGTCGGAACCGCAGAAACCACGGGCTCCTGCGCGAAAAGCTCAAGAGGCTTCTGAGCATCAAACGAACCGTACTCAGCACCCTCAACTCCGGCAGCCATGGTGCCCGCAATGTACTTGTGAGAGGTATTCAGCGTCGCCGCAACATCCGCCGGAACCTTCACCTCCGTCTCAAAAGCGCCGTTGTGAATCTGCGAAGCAGGTACGGTCACCTCAGCCACGAAACGCATACCCGTCTGAGGAAAACGACCGGGAACCCACACATTCGTATCAGACACCACCACGCGCACACCGTGCGGGGTCGCCTCACCGGTGTAGCCGGTACCGCGCACCTTCAACACAGTCTCACTCTTGGTGTTCAGACGCGGCGAATCCACGTGCAGAACCGGTGCGGCGCTATCCTTCACAACGTCCATGCGCAGAACCTGACCGCCCCCGTAACCATCAACGATGATATTAGCGACGAAGCTGTAGTTCTTCGCCGGGTCAATCAGGCTACCGGGAACGTAATGGGTCGCAGTCGCCGTGCCGTCCTTGAACGGGCCCTCAACGCGCACCGTCTGAATCGGGTTCAGAAACGGGAAACCCCTATGGTTTGCCTCGTGCAATGCCGGGGCGAAAGCGGTAGTTTTCGCGGGCAGTTTCGACGCCTTGAACGTAATCTTGTTCAGACGCAGGGCAGTCTTCAACTCACGGGTATTAGTCTCAACCTTGTAGTTGTAGACCGTAATAACCGGCGGGTTATCCGGATTCGGGGTATCAGCCGCTGCAACAGAAGGCAGAGCGCACAAGCTCAAGGATGCGGCAAGAAGAACAGAAGCGCCGGCGCTACCGTAGCGGCGGGCGTGGGAAGAGTTAGCCATCATGAAGTTCCTTCTACATGGGTGATTGAGTGATCCGCACTCTTCCTGTATCGCGCCAAGTTGAGTGCGTATACGGTACCGCGACATCGCGGTTAATTACACCGTAACACGCACCTAAACGCATGAACCGGACATAAGATAACTCGCCGAAATATTACGTAAAACCAACGCCCGCAGGGCGCACAATAGGGCGGATGAATAAGACAAACACGCACAGCACCGGCTGGAGGATACAGAAATGCTAGGGTAGAAAGATGCCCACGCAGAAGAACCCGCAGAACCGAGTAGAAGCAGCCCAGCCCGCCGAGCACAGTGCTACTGAACACAGCGCCATCGACAGCACGCACCGCGTCGTGAACGTGTGCGCTGTAGCAATCCGCAACCGGGACGGGCTCGTACTCACCGTGCGCAAACAGGGCAGCGACGGGTTCATGATGCCCGGCGGCAAACCCGAACCGGGGGAGACCCCGCTACAGACCGCCTGCCGCGAAGTGAACGAAGAAATCGGGCTCACCCCCGACCCCACCCGGATGCACCATCGCGGACTCCTGGAAGCGGCGGCACTGAACGAGGCAGGCTTTACGGTACGCGCCGAAACCTACGAATACGCACCCACCGACGAACAACACGAGCTATTGGCTTCTCTGGTGCCGCAGGCAGAAATCGCTGAGCTGCGCTGGGTCAACCCTGCCATGAGCAGCCCCTTCGATTCTGCATCGCAGGCACCGCTGAATACCGAGCAGATTTTCCCGCTGCTGGCACGCACCCCGCTACCGTAACCCCCGCCCCTGACGCGCCCCCTGAACCGGCGGGTGGCACACATGAGGTACACAGGTGCATCCGGTACCCTCAACACAGCAACATTTATCGCGGGTAGAACGCATAGAGGCGCTCCACCCCGGAAACCCCCATACACCCCAAGGAGAACCATGAAGAAGACTGACTACAACCTCGCCGTCTACTGCGGGGCACGCTCCGGCAACGACCCGCTCTTCACCACCCGCGCTCAGGAGCTCGGAACCCTCTGCGCCCAGAACAATATTGGCGTGGTGTACGGCGGCGGCCGCACCGGCCTCATGGGCACCGTCGCGGGCGCAACCCTGGACGCTGGCGGCGTGGTCTACGGCGTGGTCACCCACAAGCTAGTTGGCCTGGAAGGCGTGTACCCCGGCCAGACCACCCTCGAAATCGTGGACACCATGCACCAGCGCAAAATCGCCATGATCGACAAGGCTGACGCGTTCGTCGCCATGCCCGGCGGCCCCGGCACCCTCGAAGAATTCTTTGAAGTTTTCAGCTGGCAGTTCCTCGATATTCACTCCAAGCCGGTCGCCCTGCTGAACGTCAACGGCTACTGGGACAAGCTCATCGACGCCATGCACTACATGGCGTCCACCGGCCTGCTCAACGAACGCTACCTGGACGAGCTCATCATCGTCACCACCCCCGAAGAGCTGCTGGAGGCGCTCGCCAAGGACCTGGAGCGCCGCGCCGCCGAAAAGAACGCCGCCGAAAAGAACACTGCCGAATAAAACCAACACTGCATAAAACCAACGCAGAAAACGAGATTGACTATGGCAACCACCCCCAACCAGGCACGCACCCTGCTGCTGACCTTCTTCGGCCCGTTCCCCGGCGTGCCCGTGAACCCCACCGTAGCGCTCGCCGAAGGTGCTCAGCGTCTGCTGGCCCGGATGCGCCCGGATTTGAACGTCATCACCCGGGAGCTGCCCGTCAGCTACGACGGTTCCAGCACCGCCCTGCGCGCTGCCCTGCAGGATGTGCAGCCCGATGCGCTCATCAGCCTGGGCGTGGCGGTCGGCCGCGACGTGGTCAGCCTCGAACAGGTCGCTATCAACCTGGACTCCGCCGGTATTGAAGATAACGACGGCGACCAGCGTTGCGATGAGCCGATCGCTCCGGGCGGTCAGGAGGCGTACTTCTCCTCCCTGCCGGTGCGCGCCAGCTTTGAGCGTCTGCGTGCGGCGGGGGAGCCGGTCGAGATCTCGTACACCGCCGGAACCTACGTGTGCAACCACGTGTTCTACGAGGGCCAGCGCATCAGCCGTGAACTGGGCCTGAGCATCCCCGCCGGATTCGTGCACGTGCCCGCAACCCATGCTGACGGTGAAGAGACCACCGAAGACACCGGCATGACCGCCCACCGTGACGCCGGTGGCGTGGTGCGTGACGAGCAGGGCATCCCGCAGCTGCCCGAATCCACCGTGGTGCGCATTATCGCTGAGGTCGCCTCCGACACCCTGCCCGCAGTGAACTAGCAGCACGGTATAGAGCTAAAACCCGTATAACAAAACCGCCGGATAGCCTCCCTAACTGGGAGCTTATCCGGCGGTTTGTGCATCTGCGCTGACCCTACACAGCCGGGCTACAAAACCGGCACATGCAGGCTCGAGCTACTACTTGGTGCGGTTCTTCAGGTAGTAGTCAATCAGCGAAGCAGTCGAAGAATCCTGACGAGCCAGAACCTCACGGTCACCCTCAATAGCGGGAACCAGGTCCAGTGCCAGCTTCTTACCGAGCTCAACACCCCACTGGTCGAAGGAATCAATGCCCCAAACAACACCCTGAACGAAGGTGATGTGCTCGTACAGGGCAATCAGGGAGCCCAGAACGCGCGGGGTCAGGCGCGGCGCCATGATGGAGGTGGAGGGGCGGTTACCGCTGAAGATGCGTGCGTTGACCACGTGCTCTGCGGTGCCCTCTGCACGAACCTCTTCCTCGGTCTTGCCGAAGGCGAGAGCCTGAGACTGCGCGAAGAAGTTAGCCAGGAACAGCTCGTGAACGTCCTGCTCGCCGTCCTTGGTCGGGTGGACCGGGTTAGCGAATGCCAGGAAGTCCGCGGGGATCAGGCGGGTACCCTGGTGAATCAGCTGGTAGAAAGCGTGCTGGCCGTTGGTGCCGGGCTCGCCCCAGAACACTTCACCGGTTGCGTAGTTGACGAAGGAGCCGTCCGCGCGAACGGACTTGCCGTTGGACTCCATGGTCAGCTGCTGCAGGTATGCGGGGAAGCGGTGCAGGTACTGGTCGTAGGGCAGAACCGCATGGGTCTCTGCGCCGAGGAAGTTTACGTTCCAGATGTTCAGCAGACCCATCAGAACGGGCACGTTCTGAGCCAGGGGAGCGGTGCGGAAGTGCTCATCCATTGCGTGGAAGCCGGCGAGGAAGTCAGCGAAAACCTTCGGGCCGAAAACGATAGCCAGGGAGGTACCGATTGCGGAGTCTACAGAGTAGCGGCCGCCAACCCAGTCCCAGAAGCCGAAAGCGTTCTCGGGGTCAATGCCGAATGCAGCAACCTTATCCAGTGCGGTGGAGACAGCTACGAAGTGCTTAGCCACAGCCTCGGATGCTTCCTTACCTTCCAGAGCGCCAGCCTCAGCCAGTGCGGAAAGCAGCCACTCGCGTGCCACGCGCGCGTTGGTCAGGGTCTCCAGGGTGCCGAAGGTCTTGGATGCGACGATGAACAGGGTGGTCTCGGGGTCCAGGTCGGAGACCTTCTCAGCCACGTCGGTGGGGTCAATGTTGGAGATGAAGCGTGCGGTGATGCCTGCGTCTGCGTAGGGCTTGAGAGCCTCGTACACCATGACCGGGCCCAGGTCGGAGCCACCGATACCGATGTTCACAACGGTCTCGATGCGCTTGCCGGTGATACCGGTCCACTCGCCGCTGCGCACGCGCTCAGCGAAAGCGTAAATCTTCTTCAGCACGGCGTGAACGTCTGCGTCTACGTCCTGGCCGTCAACGGTCAGCGCGGGGGTATAACCCTCGGGGCGGCGCAGCGCGGTGTGCAGTACGGCGCGGTCCTCGGTGACGTTAATGTGCTCGCCAGAGAACATTGCCTCGCGAGCCTGCTCCAGCTTGACCTCTTCAGCGAGCTTGACCAGTAGCTCAAGGGTTTCGGAGGTAATCAGGTTCTTGGACAGGTCGACGTGCAGTTCGTCGGCGGTGAAGCTGAGCTTCTGCGCGCGTTCCGGGTCAGCGGCAAACCATTCGCGCAGGTTCGGGGTGAGGGACTTGTGATGAGCGGACAGAGCGGACCACGCGGAGGTGGTCGTAGGGTCAATAGAAGTAGTCATGTTTCCATTCTCTTATTTTCGGGTGTCTATGTCACCTCTTTCGAGAGTGATATGGGACGATACGGCGAAAAAATCGAAACCTGGCACACTATTGTGGGCCTTGCAACATCAAGATGTAGAGTAAAACCTATGACTTCTTCACCTGAACACACGCCCGCTGACACTCACACACCGCGCTACTTGCTCATCTCCCGCGAAGGGGAAACCCTGCTCAGCGATGACGGAACCCTGCACTACCTGACCGGTATCGGTACTGCCGAGCCGCTGACCGAAGACGCTATCCTTGCGCGCAGCGTGATTCGCCCCGCCGCCTACGGTGCCGACGCGGAGAAGGACAGCGGGGCACAGGTGCACGTGCTCTACTGTGAGGATGAAACCCTCGCGCAGGTCGCCGCTGACCTGAACAACCCTCGGGTGCGCGCCTCCACCAGTGGTTTCCGCTACTACCCGGTCCACGATGACCCGGAAGGTCGCGCCCACTACGCCACCGCCCTGGCACGCCGCGACTACCTCATCGACATGCGCT
>ERZ772952.51-NODE-51-length-25469-cov-5.94381_pt1 | contig 25469 bp, 31 predicted proteins | sample MGYA00580686_ERZ772952 | MGnify/ENA primary metagenome ERZ772952 (study PRJEB29015, sample SAMEA2738074) | human oral metagenome | biome: human oral; feature: human-associated habitat; material: saliva | place: China | collected 2213 ... | reverse complement strand
TAAAAATGATTTTACGAAACTTTGCTAAAATACTCATATTAACCACCTTTTTCTTATCTTTACACTTGTAAGTGTACTACTTTAAATCTTCTTTGTCAATAAAAAGTATTCTTTTTTTCTTTTTCTTTTCGATTTATTCCTTTAAGACTATTTCTATGTCGAGAAGTTGAAAAATAGAGATTAAAAGTATATAATTAATCATAAATTTATTTAAAGAAGGTTTAAAGATGAGCATATTATCTGATAAACTAAAAGCCAAGAGAAAAGAAAAAGGCTTCTCACAAAAAACACTTTCCGAAGGAATTTGTGAGCAAAGCCAAATCAGCAAAATAGAACGTGGCAACTATATGCCTGCTGCTGATTTACTCTATAAACTTGCAAATCGGCTTCAAGTTCCTTTAGAATATTTTTTCGATGAACAGATTGAAATGACTTCCAATATAACACCGTTTAAGAAATTAGCAGAAAAATTACTTGAAGATCGTAATTACGAGGATTTAGAATACCTCTTAAACTTAGAAAAAGAAAAGTATCAGTATCTGTCTACTGAGGATGAATTTTATCTTCTATGGATTCAAGCGATTATCCTTTTCTACTTACATAGTTCCAAAGATGAAGCTATAGCCAGTCTAGAAAACGCTTTGCCAAAGCTTTCGGTCAGCTCATCTGTGTATCTTAAACTCCTCAATACTTTATCTAATTTTTATTTTTCTGTAGGGCGTGATGCAGAATACGAAGAAAATAACTCACTTCTTATCAGTTTGTATCAGGAAAAAGATTTAAACCACCAAGAGTATTTATTTGGTTATATTCGAGTTAAACATAATTTCGCCTATTATTTACACTCTAAAGGGCAGGAATTAGAAGCCGTCCAAGAAGCCTTAGAAACCATTGACTTTTGTAAACAAAAAGAGACCAGCTATCAGCTGGCGCCTCTTTTAACTATCGTTGCAAATGCCGGAAAAGATTTTTTAAAGCACGATGAAATTCTTGACTATTATTTACAGGCTCGTGATATCTGTAAAATATACGAGCACAAGCTCATGATGGCTAAGATTGACCATTTTTTAAAAGATAAAGATAGATGACTTCAATCGTAATAAGTTATAATTACCAATTAGCTAGAAACGTAAAAGTGGAGAGGAACTAATGTAGTTTTCTCCACTTTTGTTAATATCCCCTCTTCCACTTGTAACCGGCCAAACTTGCTAATACAAAAACTAAATTAAAGATGATAAAGAAAGTCGTAAAATCAAATAATCCATTTTGTGACAAATCTGCCGTGTAAAATTCAGTTTCTGTAAAGAGAAGGTAAGAAAACTGACAAAACCAAGCATGAGTCTGAGAAAAAAGTCTTTAAAATCAAAAAACGTATAATATCAGGTGTTGAAAAACCTTGATACTATGCGTTTTATTGTGGAAAGATTTACTTCATTTTCTCCTGAAATTGAGTTTTTGTCCAATTTCTCTTTTATGGTATAATATTGTTCGGCACTGCTACACCGCCTACGAAAGGAGGTGAATTAGCCCATGATGGATACAATACTTAAAACTATCATCGGACCGATTGTGGTCGGTGTCATCCTTCGCTTAGTCGATAAATGGCTAAACAAAGATAGATAGTGTCAAAAAAGACCCCAAGCTTAATGTGGAAGTTAGCTTGGGGTCTTTTCTAGTCCATGATATAGACACAATACTTAATTCCCTTTTATTATCCCATAGTTCACAACATTTGTCAAAGGTTTATATCCTCTTGAACCTCTGTACTACAAGACGTTCAAGATTAAGCGAAAGCTATCGGAAAATGATGTTTAGAAAACTCCCGAAAAGCCTGAAATAGAGCCAAAAAACTCCACCTGATTGGTGCCTCCCGAGTTTAACACTTATGTGGTATAATATTCTACGGCACTGCTACACCGCCTACGAAAGGAGGTGAGATAGCCCATGATGGAACTAATCCTTAAAACTATCATCGGACCGATTGTGGTCGGTGTCATCCTTCGCTTAGTCGATAAATGGCTAAACAAAGATAGATAGTGTCAAAAAAGACCCCAAGCTTAATGTGGAAGTTAGCTTGGGGTCTTTTCTAGTCCATGGTATAGAACTAATCCTTAATTCCTCTCCATTATCCCACAGTTCACGAATTTTGTCAAAGATTTATATCCTCATCCATTCAGCTTCTCCAACTTTAGAATCTGTCCAATGAATTTTACAAGATTAAGCGAAAGTTATCGGAAAACTATTTTTAGAATAGTCCCCAAAAGCCTGAAATAGAACCAAAAAACTCCACCTGATTGGGTGGAGTTAAGGGAGATTATTATGAAAAAGGTAAAATAAAATCTTATTAAATCAACACTCTTGGAGGGTGTCCCCTCCAACTCCCCGACCTCTGGACAAGGTCTATTTTTTTTGAAAAAAGTTAAAAAACTTCATCAAAACCATTGACATTGTACAACTTTAGTTGTATAATAGATACATAAGGTTAAGGAGGAAACCTTAGACAAGGAAACTAGTAGAAAGGAAAATAAAATGTTTAAGTTCAAAAAGAAACCACTCAAAGTAAAAACAAATAAGCTCGTAGTCAAAATAAACTTATTTATAATCAGCTTTGAATGGCACCTAGAAATTGGATAGTGAGAAATCACTATCCACCCCTTCGGGGGGTGTACTTAAATTATAACAGGAAAAACAATGAAAGTAAATCTTAAAATTAGAAAAACCACCAAGCGTGAAAAAGTTGAATTTATTATTGGACTTCTTCTACTCCTATTTGCAGTTTGGTATTTTACGAGGTAATATATGTCAGTAGATATTAAAGCTATCCGCTGGCTTTTAGACAACGCCACAGCCTATGCTATCAGCAAAAACTGTGGCGTATCTATTCAGGCAGTAGATAAGTATAAAAACGGTGTATCAGATATTATGAACATGCGTTTAAAACACGCTATCAGCATGACTTCTTACTCCCATACACTACAAGAAAAACAGTGAGTACCATCACTGTTTTTTCTATTTTGAGCAAACAAAAAAACCGCAAGCTATTGCCTGCGGTTAGTGTAATCTATTTTGAAGTCTTTCTGTTTTTATTTTGTTGTAATTAAACCATCCGGTTCAACTACAAACGCTGCTTTATCAGCCATACGCCCATCTGGTAGAAGTAGATACCAGCCGTCGTTGTATCGTACAAATGTATCGGATTTCATATCACCGTTGGTAGCATCACAATAATACCAATTATCGTAATACTTAATCCAGCCGGTTTGCATCGAACCGTCACGATTGAAGTAGTACCATACACCAGCAATTTTCTTCCAAGATGTGGCCATGTCCCCACTAGAGTCGAACCAGTACCATTTACCGTCTGTGTGCTTGAGCCATTTCTCAGAGTACATATAGCCCGACTCGTCAAAATAAAACCATGATTGATTTTCTTCGATATATTCGAATTGAGCTTTTGGATAAGTACCGTTAGCACGAGCAAACCAGTATCCAGTATCATCCTTTTGCCAACCTTTTTTAGGTTTTTCAGGCTGTGCATTTGGATTAGTCAGACGATACACATAATAGTATGGTCGCCCTGCATAGAGCCAAATATCGTCATGATCGTTCACTGTGATACCATCAAAACGATAGTTACAGTGGATAATGTTGTCGCTATCCACAAAGATACCAGTATGTCCTCCAGCGCCACTAGAATATCCCTTGCGCCCCCAGATAAAAACATCTCCTCGTTGAGCATCCCACGGGGTATTTTCCGAGATAAGCTCATAACCATTATTAATAAGCCATTGATGTTCATACTCAGTATTAACAGCCCAACCAGCTGATACTGCTCCAGCGCTACGAAGTGCGTAATATACAGACGATGAGCAATCGTAAGAGTCATCTCCATCTCGCGATGTCATACTGTATGATACATTTCCTTTACGTGCTTGCATCCAAGCGATAGCTGTTTCAATGTTTACTGTCATGTTTATTCCCCTTTCCAAGAATCATTCATCTGCTTCACAGCTGACTCGACAAATGTATCGAGGTCACGATCAGTCATGCTGATGTTATATTTGGTCAGCTCTGCACGGATTTTATCACGAGCCTGTTCCAGCTTTTCTTCGCCTTTATAGCCTGTTTCAGACGCGACCTGCTCCACGGCATGAACCGCATTGTTGGCTAATATTTCAGCGATTTTTACAGCTTTCTCTCCACCTTTTCGCAAAAGATAGTCTTTCACCGCTTTTACGATACTGCCTACTGCTACTGTTAAAAATCCTGTAGCAAAAGCGATAATGATTTCATTAAATTGTGTCATATGTTTTTCCTTTCTATTACGGTAATGTTGTTGGCCATGGATCGTCTGTCGTGAACACTACTGGACTAATGCGAATTTGAGATAAAACGTTGCTAGTTAGCGCATTTCTATCCATTGCATATCTCAACTGGATAGCATTACTATCCTCTTTACCACCAACGTATACACTTCCAAGTAAGTCCCCTAAATCTCCATATAGGCCAGATAGTAGAGAGCTTGCACTTCTGAATCCGACTGGTAAAACTTGATTACCTTGACCGGTATTAAGTTTAATCCATGTGTATTGCTTACCACCTATTGTCTTATCTACAATGTTTCCGCCTTGTTTTGCTAAGTCATCAACGCCGAACCAACCCCATGACAAGCCGTCGAACTTAACGACAATTTCATCGTTAATTCTTCTGACTTGAACTTTCGCATTACCTCTCTTGTTGATTAATGGCAAGGTTCTCCAACCAGTATCGCCAATCAAAACACGCCAACCAGTGTTACCATTTCCACTCTCTTTTATCCACTTCAGAGCGCCATTCGTCACATTGACATCGACATAGGTCGTCCCGATTTCGGCAACTATACGCCCTTCTGGAGAACCTGTACCGCGGATTTCATGGCCTACGTTCTCCGGTAGTGGCAGAGTGACATTATTACCCCCAACTAGGCCGAGGGTATTGCCTGTCAAGACTAGCCTTGCTTCAGGCTTTTGGTTCAGTGCCTTCACATCACGGCCAACCGCTTTAGCAAATTCCTCTAAATTGCTCATAGCAATCACGCTTTCGCAACGTTATAGGTTGCGACCAGGTCGAGATTGGCAAATTCGTCAATACGACGACCGAGGTCAGCCAGTTTTTGAACCACTGCGCCTTCAGTATCGCCACTCATGCTAGCAATCATCTGAGCGATTTCTTTAAGAGTGTCGAGATTTTCAGGCACTCCATCACCTAAAATCTCAGTCTTAACTGCGGTTTTAGCCTGCTCGATGGCCTGCATTAAAGTGGTATTGTCAATCTTTGTATTGATCAACTGCATCATTGTCTTATTATCCGCTCCAACTGCAGAAGCGAATGCAATCAGTTTACTTGTATCCATTGTTTTACACCTTCCCTAAATTATAAAATTTCACTAAGTCCGGAAATTCCTGACTTAGTGTACCGTCACCACCTACAGTCTTTCCTGCAAGTTGCTTCTTAACTTCTTCAGCGATATCCAACTCTTTGAGAGCGTGGATTTCGTTTGTGACCAGGTTCTTATCCGATTTTGTGATTCGGATTTGAGTCGAGTCGTCGCTTGGGAATGTATATCCACCTACAGATACCTCGATTCGATATAAGCCGGCAGGTAAAATCACGCCCAAGTTAAAGGAAACCGCACCATTAGTCACGACTGCCGTCTTGCGTAATTGCTCCTGACCTCTCGTCAACGTGATAGATGCCTCTTGGCCTTCAAGCTGTGGAATCGAATCATGATTTTCATCAAGTAAAGAAAAGGCAAATGTGGAAGCCACATCGCCTTGCTTAACTAAAAATCCACCGTCCACTTGTTCGAGATTGGTTGAATTAAGAACATAAGCCATTCTTTGCTCCTTTCTCATCTTCAACTAAGATGTCGTCTCTGATTTGCAACGCCTCAAAATTGTTGTATAAGTGACTAATGTAGCCATTGCCACCAAGCGCCTTGTAACTGTTGTGCATGTTTTCGACCACGTAGAACTCATCCTTAGTAGTGAATCCACGTCGGATGGCCCTGCGAATGTCACGATCAAGACGCATCCTCATAGTTACCAGGTGCGCCTCGTCGTGTAACTTCAGCTTCTCTTGTACTTCGTCAATTTTTGCGTTGCTATCGCATGCAGTTTCTTGGACATCTTTGATTTGTTTCTTGACATCATTCAATTCTGAAATGATTTGGTCTGTCTGTTCCTTGGTCTTCTTCGGCATTTTATAGCCGAGCCAAGCGATAACGATTGGTGTGGCTACTGGTAGCACGTTCATGAAGAAATGTTCTGTTGATTGTAAGACGTCCATAGTCACCTCCATTATTGGTTAGGTGTAACTGTTGTAGCAGAAGGTTCCGTTACGGTAGCTGTCGTAGAGACTGCAGCTGCTGGTGCGACAGGTTCATCTGGTGCTTTCGGCGCATTAAATTTCCAAGGTGCTAGAATACCATTCTGGTAAGGTGTCCCTTCAAGTTGGGCAAGTGTTTCTCCTTGGTAAGTAAATGACTGATTCGTTTGAATCAAGATACGTTTACCTTCTCCATTGATTTCAACGTGAGCAGGATCTTCAACCGCAAAGATTGCACCAGGCTCATAAACTTTACCGACTTCAGCAAGAGGGAATAACTCAACCATTTCTTTGTACGTCGTACCGTAAGAAACTTTTTCACCCATGATGGAATCTTGTGCCATCACTCGCACTACTTTATTAATGCGATTCGCAAGTGCTTCAAGATCATTCTGTTTAGCTTCTGTTTGAGCTACTTTCTGCTCAGCCTGTTCCAATTTAGCTTGATTTTCTTGCAACTTCGCTTGTGTTTGCACGATAGCGCTCGCTGGGTCAAGTTCAGCCTTAACCACATCAAGCACCGCTTGAATAAGTACTTCTTGACTTTCGTGTGTGCGGTCACCAGACAAGCCTGCTTGCTCGTAGCTATAGCGTTGGCCATGTTCTTTTTTGATTGTCACGATTGTGACGTTATCAGGTTGACGGTAGTAAGGGTTGTTTGCTAGTTCGTATGTTTGTGTCATGTTCTATTCTCCTTTTTGCATTTTTGCTTTTGTTTCTTCGAAAAGTTCTTTAAGTGCCTGGTCGTATTCCAGCACTTCGTTCATTGCTTTTAATTCGCTTGCCGCGAGTTGATAAAACGCCTCGTTTTGAGCCGATTCCAATTCACTTTTGGCCAATTTGGTTGCTAGCGATTGTAATACTAGTTGGTTGATTGCTTCATTCATGCTATTTCCTCCAATTTCTCTAATCGTTGATTTAATTCTTGAATTGCTTTGAGAGCCATCGTTGTCAATCTGAGATTATCCAAGTTTAGCGTGTCGCCGTTCTCATAGACAAGAGTCGGATCTACTGCTTGAACCTCTTGGGCAATCAAACCAATCTTCGTGTGTGCTTGTTGTGGTCTGTCCTCTTGTTTCTTCCAATCGTATTCCTTGAACTGAAATTGCTGGATATAATCAAGAGCCTTGTGCTTACAGTCAACAATATTCTTCTTCAAACGGCTGTCCGAAAAGCTTTGTTTTATAATGGCCCACAAGCCATATGCAGTACCATTATATGTGTAGTAAATGTCGTTTGGTGCGTAATCTAACGCAACAGTAGACTGCCAGAATCCTAGTGTTCCTGTTGTCACACTCCCGACTTTGCCTTTGCCTGTTTTTAGCCAACCAATCCCTTTTGTATTGATGTAACCTTGTACAGTCATAATAAACTCATCTGTATCGCGAGCTGTATCCCCTTGTGTTATATCATCGTCCTTGTAGACGAATAATCCATAAGGGACATTCTCACCTCGGCCAGAAGAACCAATGAACTGGACACCCAGACCATCCTTTGAGTTGACGGCCCTAGGCACATTTATCTGCAAACCACCATTGACGGTATCGAACGAACCATATTGTCCAAGATTTATCCTTGTGCGGCCTGTTAATGTAGTACCTGTAATGGTCCCACCGTGGATCCTATCTCCGCTTAGCGTTCCTGTTGTTATTTGACTTGCATCAATCGAAATACTGCGAACACGATTAATAAAAGCCTGTTTCGCAAATAACAGACTTAAATAAGCTTCATTTGCTACAAGTTTATTAAAAAGAGCTTGGTCCACCCTCAACTTGTCAGCAGTAACGGCTTCGGCGTCTAAAATCGTAGTTGTGACGGAACCTGCTTCAAAATTGGCTGTCTTTAACTTATCAACCATAGCCGATTTGATAACGGCTTTATCAATCAAGGTCTCGCCAGTGATGTGAAACAATTTTCCTATAAAACGGTTTATCCCATCAGCTCCTAGATTAAGCCCAGAGATGATATCTCCAGCTGAATTGATGTTCTGGACAGACCATGAGCCTGCCAGTTGACTTTGAACCGTGCGAACCGCTTCGGACATATCATCAAATTGACTAGCTTTATATCCGTTCGTCTGAGAAGAACGCACAAGCATAATCTCTTTAATTTCAACCCAGCCATTTTTGGCTAAGTAGAAATAAAGTGGATAAAGTTCGCTATTCCCAAATTCAAAATCTCTGCTGATAGTGTACGTTTCGTTGAACTCTTTCCAATCGCTTGAAACTGCAGTTGAGCTTGTGACTACATCTGAAGCGAAAGCTGTTTCATTCGTTCCGTGATTTTTAGCAACAACCGTGAAATTATGGTCTAATCGTCCCATAATGCGATACTTAAAATTAAGAGTATATGTCTCACCTCTGGCCAATCTATCGATGTAAAGTGGTAGTGTGAATCCTGCGAATGTATATCCTGAATTACCAGTGCATCGAATGGTAAATATACCGTTATTCACGAATACTCTCTTAGTGTTGCCTTCGTAAACAAGCGTATGCCTGTCCATCGCCTTCGAGCGGACGATTAAGTTATTGTCACTTCCAAGACTTTTAGCAACTTCAACCTGAAAAAGTTGGGAAGTAAGAGCCATGCGAGCGACCTTATTCGAGATGTCATTCTCGTTGCTACCGATAATCCGCTCATAGAGTTGACTAGTCTCTCTGACATGTTGGAAATCTGTCTGATTGACCTTGCCAGCAATCTGAGATGTGATGCTTGAGAATTGGCCATCAACTGTCTGCTTATACTGAGCAATTTTCGTAGCAATGTCATTGTTCGTCTGCGTACTTATCGCACTAAACCGACGTTCAAGACCTCTTACATCCTCTTGATAAGCTGATTTTTCAACATAGTCTCTGGATATCTGTTCACGAATTGCGCTAACTTGACGAGCGCTCTCGTCTCGTGCATAACGTTGCAAGCTCTCTTGTCGCTGACCGTCTTTATTGACATGCGTTTCAATCGCACCAAGCTTGGTCAAGATACCGTCTGCAGTGTTTTTGACTTCATTCAGCTTAGTGCCATATTGAGTCTTGAAGGCTTCAATCTGGCTAAGAGCATTTTGAGATGATGTTTGTAGATTAGTAATGTCTGCTCTTGCTCGCTCACTAATCCTCTTGGCTTCCTGAGCGAGTGAACTGCTGGCACCAGCATTTCGTAGGGCCTCTTCAGCATTTCGCCTAGCTTCTTGTATCGAAGCGTTGTCAAAGCTATCGAAACGCTGATTGATAGTATCAGAGAGTTCCCTTTTAACTTCTTCAGCTTTAGCCCTAGCAAGTTCGATACCGTCCAAAATTTCCTGTCTAAGCAATCCAGCTTGATGATCAAAGTCTAAGTCTGCATTTTGAAGAGCCTTTTCAAGGGCAATTTCTTGTGCGGTTCCTGTCACACCAAGGATTGCATCAGCTGCGTTAGATAAGCCACCAGAAGCTCTAGAACCACCAGTGCTTGCCTTATCATCGAAAGTCAGAGAGATGTACTCTTCTTTCAAGGCATCGAACTCATAAGCAATAGCTTTCTTGAATTCATCGACATTGTGTTTCCAGCTCTTGAGATTGACCGTATCACCCATGTGAACTACTTGGCCATCAAGTTCATAAGCTTCAATCTTGATAGCGTCAGAGACCTTGTCAATGCCCTCATTTGAGAACTTAGCCTGTGCCCACTTCTGCAGCTCTTCAACGGATTTTGCATTGTTATTCTCATACTCTTTTTCGTTTATGTAAGGATAAGAATTAATAAGAGGACTATCAACAGTTACTCTGAAAGTCGTTTCTTTTTCAGAGCCTTCAGGCTTAAAAGTCGATTTGGCATGGATTCTTGTGACAACATTCTGACTGTTTCTTGTGCGTTGGTAATCCTTCAGATTCTTGTGTGTCGTGATAACAACACCACGATTCTCCCCACGACTCTTCTTCACTGTCAGAGCGAAATTGTCACGCACCAGCTCGCCTTCCCATGTACCAACAATGCTGTGCTTACCGTCCAGCAATACAGAGTATAGAGTTTCTGTTTCAGTCGTATTGAAGGTCCTACGATCCTGGATATCACTGTTAAATGAGAAGTCCCCAAGAGCCGTTTTGGTATTTTGGACCATGCGAGAAAGAGCCATGCCACAGCTCTGACTAGTCACACTCACTGGCGTTATAGACCGTTGCATCACATCGTCTGAAATGTGATAGGCTGTGATTTCCAGATGGTCATTGTGCTCAACAGGTTTCTTGATGCGAAATAGCTGCGCACCAAGAACAGGAGTCGGCGCTTTTATCAACATATCTTCTTGAATAAGTTGATAAATACCAGAGTCAGAAATAGGATATTTCACAGTTAAGGTGAAATCGCCATTCATGGTTTCTTTAACAATCGCCGAAGTCGCTTCATGAAGTGGCTCCCCGTTCCACCTAACGGTTCTTGCATCTTTATTAAGTAGATAAAGCAATTATGCCCACCCCCAAACCGTTTCGATTTCAAGCGATTGAATACCTGAACCCAAAACAACCCCAACATTCTTAAGTTTCGCTGGATCAACTGTGATAAAATCCCCTGACCATTTGACTGGCTTCCCTGTTGTTGTTTTAAAACTTGGATTGTCAGGATTATTGACCATCACAAGCGACTCAGTGAGTCGTTCAAGACGGATGACCTGACCAGCGATTGTAAACGAAGTCTCAACAGCGCTCTGGCCAACGATTGTGATTTTAGGAAAGGCAAGAGCAGAACCTTGAACAGTCAAAGTCCCACTTCTTGTCAATCTCTGTGTATCTGTGTCTTTAAAGTATTTGGTAGGGTGACAAGTGAAGGTTGCTTTAGTCATATAAAGACCAGGTTGCACTTCTTCAAGGTCGCTCACATTGACCTTATAGCACCAAAGACGAGTTGTTTTGACTCGCTCACTCTCTAGCCAGAACTTCTCACGGATAAACAGACTCATAAATTGGTTCATCTGTTCTTCAGTAGGTTTAACCAAATAAATCGTATAAGTTTTCTTGACCAGTTCCCTATGCTTGTTTGTCTGAACGATTGCTCCACTGATGCCACCATGCTCCAAGAGAGCTGTCTTGCTCTCTCCCAGAGAAATTGAGGGAGAATCATGGACAATGACCTTAAAAGGAAAAGACGATGTCCTCACACCGTCAATCACAAGCTCATTATGCTTTATCATGAAAATCCTCCTCTCAATTGTGTTTTACGTTGCAATTCGTCAGCAATCCTCTGCGCTACCTCATCAGCAATCCGTATAATGTCAGCTTCTTCTCTGACGGTATTGCCAGTGATAGTGATATTGATTGTCGGTGAAGTTCCACCCATTGTCTGAGCAATACCTCGACCGATAGCACCAAGTGTTTTGTCATTGAGTGGTAACACTGCTTCATTACCAGCTTCACCGCCAACCATCATGTTATTTCCATTCATTCCAAAAATGGTTGGTTTTGTCATGATACCGCCTTTGGCATACCATTCAATTCCAATACTTGGAACACCTTGACTCAACCAATCTAATGGATTGGCCGACCCGCTCACATGAAAGTGCGGTAGTGGAATGTGTGGCCAGCTGATACTGAAGTTAAACAATCCCTTGATAGCTTCAATAGCTGAAGATACAGCATTTTTTGCACCATTGATAGCTCCTGAAATGGTACTCTTAATACCTTCCCAAACACTTGATACTGTGCCAGATATACCATTTAACACATTTGAGACAGTATCCTTGATAGCGTTCCAGATATTTGATACAGTTCCTGAAATGCCGTTGAGAACATTTGAAATGTAGCTCTGGATAGCTGAAAAAATGGTCTGGACAATGCTTTGGATAGCTTGCCATACAGTAGAGAATACCCCCTTAATAGTTTCCCAAGCGCCTGACCAATCACCATTGATGATCTGCATAACTGCTTGAATGATACCAAGGACAACGTTTATTGCAGTCTCAACAACGGTCTTGATGATTTCCCAAGCTGTTGTAATGACAAGTTGGATATTGTCCCAACCAGCTTGAATGAGTGGGCCTAAAATTTCCAGAATTGTGCTTATAACTGTATAGATGGCATTCCAGACAGTCTCAGCACTTGTTCTGATAAGTTCCTGGTTCTCCGTCCACCAAGTAACAACCGTTCCAAAGATACTCATGACAAAATTAGAAATCTCTGATACGACTGTATTGATGACCTCAAGAATCGCATTCCAAACGGTCGTGACCACATCTCGAAAACCTTCGTTAGTTTCCCAGAGATATTTCACAATAGCAACAATCGCTGCTATGGCCACTACAACTCCTGAAATAATTCCAATGATTGGTAATGCTGCTGCAATCATTGCGCCAAATGAAGACATAAACACAGCTTGCAAGGTTAAGAATATGGGGGCTAAGGCTCCTACAATTGTCAAAACCACACCTAAGATGACAATGAAATCTTTTACTGGATTAGGTAACGAACTGAACAGCTCAGCCACACCCTTCACAATGCTTGCCAATGTTTGAAACACTGGAATCATCATTTCTAAAAGTGGCTGACCTATAGCAGACAATGCATTGGTTCCGGCTTGTTTCAGATTCCCCATCACATTTTCTAAGCCGTCTGATTCTCTTGCAGCCTGTCCAAGTGCTCCTGAAAGTTTATTCCCGTCTTCAACCATCTGAAGCAAGGTCAATTGCTTCTGCGCTTCGCTCAAGTCCTTGAATGACTTTCCGTACAATTTATTTGCAGCGGCATTCCTAGTTGTCTCTGTCGCAGAGATACCAAGAGCCGCATCGTTAGAAAAGTTTCCTTTTAAAAAGGATTGTAGGCTTTCTGTCACGCTCTCAATGGACTTATCATAAAATGCTGCACCATCTGCTGCTGCCCTAGTCGCACGAGAAGTTAGATCCAAAGCTTCGGAAGTATTCAATCCTGAAGTTTTAGCAAATGAAGCCATCTGAGTAAATGACCCTTGTAAACGCTCTGGGACAATATCCATTTCCCGACCAATAGCATTCAATGCTTCTCTTGCTTGAGTTTCCATATCTCCGAAAACAGTAGTAAATTGAGCATTACTAGCTTGCATTTGAGCAGCAGCTTCTAACGCTTCTTTCCCTACTTCCACAAGCTTATCTGAAATAGCACTCAACTTCTCACTAAACTGTTGAAGTAGTTCTGCCCTTAAATTTCTTGAGATTTCACTTAAACTTTCTTGAGTGCCATCAGCAGCAGACTTTGTTCCCTTCATCTCATCATTGAGATGATTAAAAGCAGTCTTAGCCTGATTTAACTCAGCTTCCATCTTGTTGGCTTGTGTGGAGTTCTCACCAAATTCTTTTTTGGTAATTTCCAATTGCTGTTCTAGATTAGAAATTTGTTTACTTACAATCTCAGACTGAGCACCAATCTTTTTCTGGGCAAGAGCATTTCTCTCAGCTTCACTAGCATTAGCGCCTAGCTGACTTTCTTGCAGTTTGAATGAGCTTGTCACCTTTACCATCTCTGAAGCAAGTTGACTCTGCTCATTTTGCAACTCTTTTAATTGGTTCTTGTTGTTCTGAGTAGCACTCCCATTCTCAGTAAGCGCCTGGTTCACATTTGCAAGCTTACCCTCATATCCTTTTAGGACGTTTTGAGTAACTTCTACTTCACGTTGAAAAGCACGGTACTGGTCAGCACCGATATCACCATTTTTGAATTGTTGCTCCACCTGAGACTGAGCTTGTCTCAAGGTTTCTAGTTTCTCCTTGGTCGTCGAAACTTGCTTTTGTAAAACCTCTTGTTTCTGAGTGAGAAGCGTTACGTTGCCTGTATCAAACTTCAATGCTTTGTCAATCTGTCTCAACTCCTGACTTGCATCAGTAGCAGCCTTATTGACATTTTTCAGCGCCTTCTGTAAGGGTTGTGTGTCGCCATCGATTTCAATTTTGATACCTTTGATATTTCCTGCCATATTTCCTCCTTTCACAAAAAATAGAAAAGCGCTGAGAGAACTTCTACGACTGATAATGCAGTTAGGACAATGAACTTGACCTCAGAATCGCTCTCTCAGCACTCATTTTTTTCTTTAAAAACTGTCAAAATCAGCTTGTGTGGCTTTCCGTTCGCCACCCTTGTCCTCACTCCGTAAATTCACATAATCCGTCTGATAATCCAGCGCCATTCCGATTGAGATGTGTTTTAGATCATCGATAGACAGACCAGTTTCTTTACAGCAGGACAGATAAGACTCTACTGTGAAGATTTCTTCACTAGCTGATTCTGATTCATCTGGTGCTTTTTTGTCGTCATGCTCGCATTCAGCATTTCCATCAGCACAGGACCAACTTCCTGAATCGGAAAGATTTCCATTTCCATAAAGAATTGTTCATAAGGCTTGATTTGAGGATTTGCAGATTTAGCAAAGGTCCAAAAAAGGCGGTTGAAAAAGGTCATATCAAACTCTTCTAGCATTGAAATGTCAATGTTAGTCGCTGTCAATTCTTTTTCAGCTTCCAGCTTGTTCAATTCATTCATGAATGATTGATTTTTCAACATTGAGAACAAATCTTGAAAATAATCTTTCCCAAATTGTTGCTTGTAGGCGATAGGAGTATAGCCATTTGTGCCTAACTCATACTCCTGATCACCAACCAAAACGATTTTACGCATAGATTTTCTCCTTAACCTGCCACCGCAGTAGGTTCATACACTTTCTTGAACCAGTTGTCATACGCATCTTTGTCATCAGCTGATGTGATAGAACGCTTGACAACTGTATCCAATGGGCGCGGGCTAGCTTTGAAACTAAGTTCACGTTCGTTGGTTGATGTCCCGTTCTTAGTTTTTGAGCCAAGAGATGGGCGACTGGCAAAACAGTAGTACATCACATAGCGAGTCTTGTTTTTGTCGCCTTCAAACTGGAACATCATTGCGAACTCTGTCAAGCTCGCATCTGCTTTTTCAGTCATAACACCAGTTTGAGGGTCCTTGATTTCACCAAGAATTTTTGTCGCAAATTCATCAATGATGTGTGGAATTTTAAGTTTACCTTCATAGCCTTCGTTTGAATTCATGAAATGGTAATCCTTGTTGTCTGCCTTGACAGGGGTTGTTTCCCCTTTAGTATCAAGTGTCAGCTCAATTGCTCCAGGAAAACGAAAAACATCACCGTAAGTAATAACTCCATCTGCTGCAAGTGTCTTGATAGGTGCGATATGTACATTTTCTAGGCCAAAGGTTACTTTATTTTCTTGAGTCATGTCATTCCTCCTTAGTATAGATAGACCGTATAAGACTTGACATAGAGTCTTTCAGTCTCGATAAATGTTTCTTCTTGAACATCGAAAAAGAGCTCGTGGGTTGTCCACAGCTCTTCCAGACGTTCTTCCAAATCTTCATCCTTACTCTCAAAAGCTAGCTCTACTGTCACGCTCTTAATCTGATGATTAACCGTGTTGTCAGCTGCATTGATGGCTGGACTTGATTCATAATAGACCAGGTAAGGTAGGTCAGGAGCGTTCCCAGTTTTAAACGCTCGATAGGTGACAGGCAGGTTTACCTGTTCCAAAATAGCAGCAAAGTCTGATAGCTTCATTTCCCAATCTCCTTGATACGCTTCTCAAAGCTCTGAATCGCTTTTTCTTCAGCTGGCTTGATGTGAACAATACCAGCAACACGGCCACCATTTCTTGAAAGGTGCCCGTTCTCAAGTATGTGAGTAAGACTTGCAACTGCGTTGAACACAACAAAAGAGCCGTTGGCCAGTTTCTTCTTTTTCCAACTTCTGCGATACTTTCCGTACCGTTTAGGACTTGTCTCTTTCAACTCATCCACAGTCTCATCAGCCACCTGCTCTGCAATCTTATCCACTTCTTCAGTAACCTCATCAGAGTAAGCTGCAAGCTCTTTCGCTATCAAATCAGCAAGATCATTGCTCATTTCAATACCTCTGATAAAGTCAACTCTAAAATTTCAGAATCGATAGGATAGGTTTTTAAGATGCGATATTGCTTGCCTTCAAACTTCGCAAACTCCTGATTCTCATACTCAAAATTTCGAATCTCAACGACCAAGCTCGGTTTTAGACCTGCCTGGTTTGCTTGATAAAATTCAGAGCGAGTAACCTTCTTTTTACGACACAACAGAGTAACTTCAACATCTTCAGAGATTGGTTGTAGTAACTTGTCCTTACCTGTGACTTTTTTAGAGATCAGTTTGATTTCATGATTCCACATTCTTGACCTCTTTCTTTGATGCTATCTGTAAATTATGCAGTCGCCATTGAAGGTGACGTGGCATATCCACCCCACCCTCATAGCGATAAGCAGCATATTCAACGATAAACATTTCATGGTCAGCACGCTCACCGACAAGCTCGATACCGAGGTTATCGGTCAATTCAGTGATGACACTTGAAATGATTTTTTCTAACGGCTTGTCTCTCAAGCTGGTTGAAATACCCAGCTTAAGCTTCAGCAATTCTAAAAGCTGACCTTCATCCATGCTTACTCCTCAACTTCCTTAGCAGGCTCTTCAGCAGTTTCCTCAACTGTTTCCTTAACTGTTTCTTCCTGCTCAACTGCGGGCTCTTCCTTAACTTCTTTTGTTTCAGGAGCTGGTTTCTTAGGCTCATCATCTCCCAAAACCTCAAGGAAGATAGAGCCAGCAGTGTTAGAACCAGTCAAAAGGCCATTGGTAAAGCTATCTGTGGGCTCATATCCTTCACGAGGAAAGATATCGCCAACAGCATAGTCATGTTTTTCAGGATCAGCCAAGTCCTTGAAAGGACGGATTACTTTATAGCTCATACGTTACCTCCTTAAGCTACAACATCAGTGTAGGTTCCGAATACCCCAGCATCTTCATCAGTCTTCTTGATGTCAAAACGTAGGTATGATGCAAGGTTTTTACCAAATTTGTGATTGTCTTCCCAATTCACGCTCAATTCCATACGGTCAAACAATGTAAGGAAGTATTCAACATCTCCGATAAAATACTTCATTTCCCCTTCTTGACCCAAAAGAGTGTCATCAACAGGGTAGATAGTTTTTCCAGAGAATGAATAGCCTGTTGGTGAAGTGATGTCAGGTTGAAGCATGTAGCGGCCGTCCTTGTCCTTAACTTTATCCAATGCGTTGAACATAGAGTCAGTAACAACAAGAGATTTTTTATAAACAGATGAAATCTTAGTATTCAAAATATCTTTAAGTCCATCATAACCGCTAGCATTTACAACTTTTGCAGTTTTCAAAACATCCGCAACAATTGCCAATTTTGTTTGTTCGTCCTGATCTTGAATATCTTCTTGCATGATTCCAATAAGGTCATATTGTGCATCTTCAATCGCTTCACGAGAGATAGGAAGTTCCCCACGATAAGTCTTAATTTTGTAATCTACTTCAGTGATTTTTGTTTTTCCTAATTCTGGATTTTCTTCAAGTTCACCAACCTCTGTCATCTTACGATTTGATTTCTTCATGACTGGGTAAGTACCTGAGCCACTTGTTACTTTTACAATATGGATTAGATTAAGCAGCGGGTTCTGACGTTCAGGTGTTTTTTGTGGTTCCAAAACCTCTTTCGGAATAATCGCTCCTACATCTGTTGTTTTAACACCTGTGCGTTTTTGTCCACGAGAGCGGATGAATTCTAGTACTGCGTCACGTTTTTCCAATTTCTGTCCTCCACGTTTTTCTTGACTTGGGTAAGTCGGGGCTTTGCGATTCAATTCTTCAACTTGATTTTGCAAATCTTCGATTTCCTTTTCAAGTTGTTCTTTTTCTGCCAATTTTTCATCCAATTCTTTTTGAATATCTTCCAGGTTCTTTTCAACTGCTGAAACTTCTTCATCATTTCCAGCTTGATCCAATTTCTTCGCTTCAAGTTCAGAACGCTTGTTCAATTCTTTGATTGATTCTTCAAGTTCTACCACTTTTTCTGCTTTGTTGCGCATGCGAGCGCCTAAAATCAATGATTTGTGCATAGGTTAAATTTCTCCTTAATTTCTTTCTTGCGCTTGTCCAGCGCTTCACGATTGGCACGCTGTTGACTTTCAAAGTCTTTCTGTCGTGCAGCAATTTCCGTTTGCGGATAGGCTGGGAAAGTACATGGACTCACTTCAAAGATTTCTAATTCTAAGATAGTGTCCAGGTACGAACCATCTGCTTGCTCTTCCGTATTGATTTTGATTGGGATGAAACCAAAGCTACATCCAATCACATCGCCACGCTGAACACGAGCATAGGCCCCAACAGCTTGCGGGTCATCCTTATTGATGATGATATCACCGTAAAGTCCGATTTCATCAACTCCTAAAATGACCGTCCCGTTACCAGTACGACCAAGCACTAAACTATCATCATGGTTAAACAATGCCCGGATGTCAGCGTTTTGAATTGCTTTTTCAACACCTTCACGCTTAATCACTTCAAAGTAACCTGGCCATAATTCAGTAACTTCATCAAACTTGATAAAGTACCCACTCAAAATCAAATCACCAGTTTCACTTTCTTCTCGTGTTTTGAACTGAGCAGTGCGATAGCTATTCCGTTTGTTCATTCTCTTCCTCACCCCCTTTCAGTTTCTTCTGGTCCCCAAGTCTGTCTTGCGGTAGATAATTTTCAAGAGCAAGGAGCTCATCCATATCAGGATCTGGTGGCATCCCAAGCCAATCCCTCCACTCATTTCGACGCATTGCCATGCTTTTAGTCATCTGTTCAGCAACTGAAGATAACTCTGTAATGTCATACGAATAAAGCGAGCGAGCATTAAGTTTGAAATACCGATTATTTGAAACGAGTAAGTCTCTCGTTAAGGTCTGAGTGATCGTCGTTGCAATGCTCATGACCGTTGTATTGACAAAGTTGTTGTATTCTTCTTTGTCAAAGCTACCAACTCCCAAAATAAAAGCTGGAACTCCCAAAAGCCCAGCAACTGTTTTCTTGTCAATTTCAACAGATTCATTGATAGCGATATCTTTTAAACTTAATGGCTTGACCTGTTCAACCTCTAGCAAAGCATCAGGAATAATCCACGGCTCACCAGCTTGACTAGTGCTAAGATATTTCTTAGCGACTTTGTCTCGTCCTTCTTGTGTGCCCAACTCTCCATTCGAAGAATCAACCTTAACAATCAGGCTAGGAACGTTCTTTCCATTCATAAATCCTTTTTTGATTTGAGTAGCAAGATTTAAGTTCCTAACAATATCCCTCAGAGCAAGCCTATATCCAGTCCCTACAAATGGATTGTCTGGATCTGGATTGATTACAAAGTGCACGATTTCGCTTGGGTTGTAGTCGATACCACGACAATTCACGATATAACCAACATCATCACTTTTGAAAGAAACTTCACTCATAGAGAATGGCCTCAGGTTCAAAATATAATCATTCACAGGATCATACTCAACATGAAGAACTGAGTTTCCGTCACCGAATAGCAATAGGTCACGCACAATCTTGAAAATCCAAGTTTTGCGAGTCATGTTGTCGCATGGATTTACATCGATTTTTCTAGCTAGTCCGTCTTTAATTCGGATATCGCCTTTATCAGTATTCTCCATCAAGTGAATAGTCATGTTCGACACCATGTCAGCAATCTTGTTGACCGCAGCAATCACATCAGGATTGCGGGCCAAAGGCACATAGCTGTCACCGTCAATATAAAGCCCAAAATCTGAATGAGTGATAACATTCGTTCCACCTCGACTCTTACCACGTTTCAAAAACCTATCTAAAAGCCCCATCTTTTCTCACCTCCTTTCTCTAATCAAAGAAGCTCATGACATTCTGATTCTTACCAAGATTAGCAAGAGCCTGAATGCAAGCAAAAACGCTGGCATCAAACAAGTCAATTCTTGCAGTACCACCGTCACCGTCTAATTTCTCATATTGCACAGCATCATCCACCTTTTCAATCGCTCTAACGTTACTCACACAGTATTCGTAAGCATCAGAATGAAGATAGTAAAACTCTTTATTCTTGACTTTGAACTCAATCCGTCTGAAGCCCTCTGATTTCAGATAAAAAAGCTGAGGTTGGTCAATCATCTTGAACCGAGCTTGTTTCATCTTCGTCAGAAACTCACGGCCAAACTTCCTATCCATTCCGACAGCAGCAATCTTGAACCCTTTCTCTCTCATCTTGATAAACCATTTGACAATATCATCATAGAGAACGGTCGGAGTATTGCTCATCGTCAGCCAGCCATCAGACTGCCACCCAAAGAGTGGAATCCCGTCATCATTTGCTTTCTTCTGAGCATTGACACGAGGAAAGAAAGCGTGTGTGATGCAGATATCAATATCTTTCTCGCCATCATGATAGACTCCGTACAATGCAGCAGCGGTCAAGTCGTGCAGCCTTGACAAGTCGGCGCCACCATACCACTGGATAGGCAAGCGTGCTAGCTCTTCCAATGTCCAATCGTATTGACTATCTGAAGCTATGAATTCATCAGGATTGAAGTAAGCATTCATAGAGTTTGTAAAAACATTCAAAGTCTTGTTGAAAAACTCATTCCTAGTCTGTGGATCATTCATAGCCTGCTCAGCTTCTTCTCTCAGAGCCTTGAGCGATACCGTCACACCCCACGAAGGATTAGCCTTTTTAAGAACATTCTCATCCAGGTAATCGCCCACGTCTCCATCAGTCGTCTGGTCAGCTTTGCAGATAAACATGAACAAGGAATCATCCTTGACCAGTTGCTTAAGGACCTTTTGACAGTATTTCAGACGGTTAGCAAGGAATCCAGTAGGAATATCTCCAGCCGTAGAGATAACAAAAAGCATACTGTTTCGGTATGCTGACATTGTTTTCTTCATAAGACCGTACTTCTTGCTGTTTCTCATCGTGTGAGCTTCGTCTAGGATAATTACGTTACCGTTCAATGAGTCCAAACGACTTTCATCGTTGGCCAATGCCTGGATAAAGAAAGAACCCTCGACACCAAAATTAGCAGTGATTGAGTGTTCCTGGTTGTTATCCTTGATACGAATGTTCTTGTCATTCCATCGCTCTACATTGAACTTCAAGAATCCAAAGGCTTCCATCGCTTGCTTAACTGAGTTGGCCACGATGTAGCATTTTGAGCCGCTATCCGTGTCTAATATCTGATAAGCAAGTGCGATTGCAGCAGTAAATGAGGTTTTCCCATTCTTCCGAGCAAGCATGATAAGCGCTTCTTTGAACCTGCGCTCATTTGTACCCTTGTAGTAAAATCCAAACAGGTTCACAACTACAAAATGTTGCCACGGTTGCAAGAGTAATGGCTTGTTACGGATAGACACCGCAAACATATCATCGCCCTGCTGATGGACTATCGTGTTTTCGATGAAGTGAACAACGAAATCAACAATTTCCTCATCCATTTCAAACTCAGGATTTTCAAGATCACGTAAGAAACGTTCAGCTGCAAGAATGTTCTCCTCACAATGTTCCTCTCTGTGAGAAATGACGTGTTGAGCATACTCTTTCGCTTTGCCAAGATTACCCATTGCCAGCCACTCGCTTCTTTTTGATTTCGTTCTTGAACTTCAGGACCTCAGTAAGAACTGAATCACCTTCTTGTTCTACTACCTCACCGAGCGACTTCGGATTCATCATCAACTGATTAGAGTAGCTAAGAATATCTTTCCTCAAAATTTCCATCGCTGTCAAGATTGGAACTTTGCGCTCATTCTCAGCACCAGCCTTATTGACGTAGGTGTCTGTTACTGGATAACCCATGTCAGCATAATCTTGAGCAAGTTTCTGATACTGGTATAGCATACCTGCGAAAATGTCGATGATCATTTCGAACTCTTTCCGATAAGTGCCCAAGTCTTTCATCTGCTTGACCACTTTTGACTTAATCGACTTTGCTGTAATTGGTTTAGCCAAAAACTACCTCCTTTCGTCAAAATCGCTTAGTTTTTACCCCCTTTTTGTTTGAAGCCCCCGACTTGGAAAAAGTTCCCTTCACCGGTACCCTACTGCCCAAAATGAATTTTTAAAGAGGTGGGGGGTATCCATAAAATTCTTCAAATTCCTTTTTTCTCTTTCTTTGCCAAAACAATCCTTGATTGATAATCTTATCATTCTTTCTATCGTGAAACGTATTGTGTTTCTTGTTTGTTAGTGGCAAACAATTCCACTCGACGAATTCAAGTTCAGGATATTCAGATACAGGGAAGATATGATGTACCATTTCAGCTGCTACTGAAATTCCATACCTCAAACTTTCCTGACAAAGATAGTCGAACTTCCGCATAATCTTATCACGGAACTTCTCCCACTTCTTAGACTTCAAGGATGGTCTGACAGGTTTGTTGTACATAGCAAACCTCCTTTCCAATACTAAAAGGGACAGGCCAGTGACCTATCCCCTCTCATACAAGAAAACCATGCTACCATAATAAACCTTTTTTTGTGAGACTTCAAGATGTCTTTTGTCTCATTCTTTTTTATTTTTGTATTCGCCAATAGAGATGATTTTGTTATTGTCTTTGATATGCTTATAAAATCTAATTGATTCTGGGTGAATTTCACTAACCACAATTTCCCCTTGTGTCCCTATGTCGCTTACTTCGAGGTTTAAAGTTTCATCGCCAATGCTTCCTAAAATTTCAATTTTATCTTTGCTTGATATTTTTTTAGAAATCAAATTCAAAATTCTTTTCAGTATTTTTATCATAGTCATACCTCTTGTAACTATACCAATTTTATCCCTCACCTTCACATATCTTATATTTTGTTAAACTCACTCTAAATCTCAAACCCTTACTAATCATGGGTTTTAAAGAGTTTCATTTTTTCAGTTTATGCTTAACTCATTATGTGAAAGTAATATCTAAAAAAATTAAATGACAAAGTTCCGTAGAGCATCATCAAGCTCTGCTTGTTCTATCCCAATGTATCTCAGGGTAATTGCAGGTGATGAGTGATTGAACATTTTCTGTAATGTCCCTACGTCCTTTGTCTTGTTGTAATATTTATAACCAAACGTTTTTCGCATTGTATGTGTTCCAACATTATCAATGCCAAGTTCTTCAGCAGCCTCATGAATAATTTGATAGGCTCTCTCACGAGTGATTGCTTTATTTTTCCCTTGCCTACTCTTGAATAAGAAATGATGAAATGGTTTGTCTTCGACATATCTTCTCATTTCTTTCTTGAGTTCTTTTGTCATCCGTCTTGTTATCTGCTTGCCAGTCTTCCGTTCTCTCAGCTTGATGTGCCATCCCTGGACATCTTTAACTTTCAAGGTAAGTATATCTCCGACTCGCAAACCAGTATTCAGACCTGTGATGAATAGCATATAATACATCTCATTCCACTCTCTGAGATAATCTTTCATTGCCTGAATGTCGTCACTATCTTTTATCGGTGATACAAATTCCATATTCTACCTCCTTTCCCAAAACAAAAAGCCAGCATTTGCTGACTCTTGACGATACTTCTGTTGGACAACTTTTCTGACTAGAATTAAGGATGACTCCTAAAGTGTGATGTGTGTTTTTGTTTCAGAAGTTCATGCTATCATAATAACCCTTTTTTTGTGAGACTTCAAGATGTCTTTTGTCTCATGTTTATTTATAGCTCACCTTTCAAAATAGCGTACTGCTCTAGGATAATCCTTCTACGTCGATAGATTGTAGCTTTGCTCATGAATTTCTGTTCTGCTATTTCTTCCCATCTCAGTTGAGGATATCTCCAGCGAAGATTAAAGATTTCCTTATCCTCATCAACTAGATTGATCAGGAGTTTGTTAATAATAGCTTTGAACCCTTCGAGAAATTTTAAGGTTGGATCATCCGCTATTCTGATTGCAATGGTTTCGGTAGGTTTGCTTATTCCTACGCTAGGACCACTCTGAGCATCTGGGTTTCGAGTTTCTAGTTCTAGCCTTCTCAAATCTATTGTCCGTTGAATGTTTTGAAATTTGAAAAGTTCTCTGTCTAATGTTTTGAGGTCTTCGTCGCTCAATTTCTTCAAATCCTACCTCCTCGAAATCTTCGTGATTGCTTCCACTTGATAATCTTACCTTCGTTATTGTTGTTGAAATAATCCGGCAATCTTGCCGTTGGGCTCTCTTTATAGACCACTTTTTCAACGACCTGGACTCCAGGCATCATTTCATCATCTATCCATCCAACTAACCAAGCAGGATTCACGTCATATGTTTTAGCAATCATTTCAATTTGCTTAATCGACGGATATCCACCTCGTTCATACAAATGAATTGTGTTTTGGGAGACACCTGTATCTCTGGCCATATCTTTGACAGAGATACATAGGTCCTCTCTAAGTTTTTTCAATCTCAGCTTCATCTTGCTCTCCACTTTCTAGTATTAGCTTTTATGAAAGCAGCCTGCATTTTCATCTGCTCCCATTCATAATCCATGATAATTTCAAGTTGGCTGTTGCAAAGACTTTTTAAGAAATCATTTTGAGCTTCTAGCTTCTCAATATCCTTATAGGCCCTTTCGTACAGTTCATCTTCCAGAAATCTAATGCGCTCTGCCATTGCTTCCTGAATGATGATGTAAGTTGGTTTCTTGTACTTTGTCATTACAATCTTACCTCATAATCTTTCTGCTATTGCAGCAATGACATTCACAGTCACGCTATTTCCTGCTTGCTTGTATAATTGACTGTTAGAGTTCACCTCCTGCGCCTTATCAAAAGCCCAATCAGGAAAGCCTTGTAATCTCCAGCACTCACGAGGTGTTAGTTTGCGTACTCTGCCGTCGATAAGAATTTTCGGTTCTCTTTGACCTCCCTGCATTGTGTTTAAACAGGGTGCTAACCCATCTGGACTGTAAATTCTCCCGCATTGAGGGTTTCCGCCAAAACTTCCAGTTTTCTTGATATTTCCTAGTTGGATAATTGATTTATCTGATCTTGTTTCAATGATAGGAAAAACGTTTCTGGTACGTCCTCCTCTAAAATGTCCGATAATATAGACCCGTTCTCTATTTTGGGGTACTCCAAAATCTTTGCTGTTAAGCACTTGCCATTCGACATCATACCCCAAGTTTTCCAATGCTCCGATGATTGTCTCGAAGGTATACCCTTTATTGTGGCTAATAAGCCCCTTGACGTTTTCAAGGAAAAGTAGTTTAGGTTTGAGAACCGAAGCGAACCTTGCGATTTCAAAGAAGAGAGTTCCGTTTGTATCTTCAAAACCTC
>ERZ772952.47-NODE-47-length-26645-cov-4.36649_pt1 | contig 26645 bp, 19 predicted proteins | sample MGYA00580686_ERZ772952 | MGnify/ENA primary metagenome ERZ772952 (study PRJEB29015, sample SAMEA2738074) | human oral metagenome | biome: human oral; feature: human-associated habitat; material: saliva | place: China | collected 2213 ... | reverse complement strand
GAGGGGCCTTTCGAACCGGGGGAGGAGCCCATTGTCATCGTGACCGTGTCTGGGCGTGGCGACAAAGACGTGGATACCGCATCGCGGTGGTTTGGATATGGGCGCGCGAAGCTGCAGGTCATCGACCCCAGCGCCGGACCGTCGGGCGTTACCGTCCTGGACCAGAACGAGGAGAAGTGACATGACGCGCGCACCCCATTCAGCAATCGCCATCGATGCCGCGGCGACGCTGCTCTCATCGCGTACCTGCCCGTTGGCTTCCCGTCGGTCGAGGACTCGATTCGTGCGGGCAAGGTCCTCGCGGACTGCGGCGTTGATGTCATCGAACTCGGTTTCCCCTACTCGGATCCCGGGATGGACGGACCGACGATCCAGCGTGCGACCGTCGCCGCTCTTGAGCGTGGCACCCACCTGGAGGATCTGTTCCACGCCGTGGACGAGCTGACCTCGTACGGCATTTCGACATGCTCCATGACCTACTGGAACCCCGTCGAGTGGTGGGGCGTTGAGCGCTTCGCCAAGGACTTCGCCGCCGTTGGTGGTTCGGGTCTCATTACCCCCGACCTGCCGCCCGAAGAGGGCGCGCAGTGGGAGGCTGCGTCGGATAAGTATGACCTGGAACGCATCTACCTGAGCGCACCCTCGTCCCCCGAGCACCGCCTCAAGCTCATTGCCGAGCACTCGCGCGGCTGGGTGTACGCGGCCTCGTCGATGGGCGTCACGGGTGCACGTGCCGCGGTTGGCGCGCATGTCACCGATGTTGTGGCGCGTACCCGCGCGGCCGGAGCCGAGCGCGTGTGCCCAGGCCCGAGAGATCGGGGCCTACGCGGACGGAGTCATCGTGGGTTCCGCTCTCGTTAAGACGCTCTTCGATGACGATATCGACCGCGGGCTGAAGACCCTGGGCGAGCTCGCCACCGAACTGAAGGCCGGCGTCAGCGGGGCCCGCGCGTGAACACCCTCGTCGCTGTCGGCATCCCATCGCCTTCGCAGGGCGTCTGGTACCTCGGTCCGATCCCGCTGCGCGCCTACGGCATCATTATTGCCGTTGGTATGATCGTCGGCGTCTGGTGGACCGCTCGTCGCTACCGAGACCGCGGTGGAAACCCGGACACACTGTATGACGTCGCTCTTTGGGCGATTCCGCTCGGAGTTGTGGGTGCGCGGATTTATCACGTCGTTACTTCCCCGGATGCCTACTTTGGCCCGGGCGGTGATCCGATGCTCGCCTTCCAGATTTGGCGCGGTGGTCTCGGTATCTGGGGTGGCGTTGCCTTCGGAGCGCTTGGAGCCTTTATCGCTGTCAAGCGGGCTGGTGTGCGTTTCGCTCCGATCGCGGACTCTTTGGCTCCCGCACTCCTGGTCGCCCAGGCCATCGGTCGGTGGGGAAACTGGTTTAACCAAGAGCTCTTCGGCGGACCGACAACAATGCCGTGGGGACTTCAGATCGACGTGGCCCACATGCCCGCCGGGTATCCGGCAGGCACTTTGTTCCACCCGACGTTTCTCTACGAGTGCCTGTGGAACCTTGCCGCAGCCGCCATTATCGTGTGGCTCGATCGACGTCACCGCTTCGCCGGAGGCCAGGTGTTCGGCCTGTACCTGATGGCGTACACAGCGGGACGCAGCTGGATCGAGATGCTGCGCATCGATGATGCGCACACGGTTCTCGGTCTGCGCCTGAACGTATGGACATCCCTGCTCGTGTTCACGCTCGGAGTACTCGTATTCGTCATCGCAGGGCGCCTGGGGCATCCGACAACCGTCGTCGCTGACGACAGCGAGGCCGCGGCGGACACCGAGGAGACAGGGGATGAGGTGGTGCCCGACGATAGCGACGCTGACGATATCGTCGGTGCGGGTGTGGCCGAGGAAGAATCCGCCGACGAGAGCACCCTCGAGGCCTTCTGATCCTGAACTCGGTCATTTTCCGATGCGCGAAGGTCCCGCCACAGGTGGATTCATGGGAATGATCACGTCGACCCGGCGCGGATCCTCCTCGTTTCAACAGTGATTGGGCGGTAAACTCTTATCTATGCGTCGAGCTAAGATTGTCTGCACTATTGGACCTGCTACTGATTCCCCTGAGCAGCTCCAGGCGCTGGTGGACGCCGGCATGGATGTCGCGCGTATCAACCGGTCGCATGGAAAGGCTGAGGAACACGAGGCCGTCATTGGGCGCGTGAGGAAGGCGTCTGCGACGTCCGGCCGCGCGATTGCGGTTCTCGTTGACCTCCAGGGACCCAAGATTCGCCTGGAGACGTTCCAGGATGGCCCCCAGGAACTCAAGATCGGTGACACCTTCACCATTACCACCCGCGACGTTCCCGGCACCAAGGAACTCGTCGGTACGACCTTCAAGGGCCTGCCCGGTGACTGTGCTCCCGGTGACCGCCTGCTGATCGACGACGGTAACGTCGCGGTCCGCGTTGTTGAGGTGACGGATACTGACGTCGTCACCCGTGTTGAGGTTCCGGGCGTGGTCTCCGACCACAAAGGCCTGAACCTCCCTGGCGTTGCTGTGTCCGTCCCCGCACTGTCTGAAAAGGACAAGGAGGACCTGCGCTGGGGTATTGAGCAGGATGCTGACTTCATCGCGCTGTCCTTCGTGCGTTCCGCCGAGGACATCAAGGACGTCCACGAGATTATGGACGAGATGGGCAAGCGTATTCCCGTCATCGCCAAGATTGAAAAGCCGCAGGCCGTTGAGGCGCTGGAAGAGATCGTCGAGGCATTTGACGGCATTATGGTCGCCCGCGGTGACCTCGGTGTGGAAATGCCCCTGGAAGCCGTGCCGCTCGTTCAGAAGCGCGCGATCGAACTCGCTCGTATCGCCGCCAAGCCTGTCATCGTTGCGACCCAGGTCATGGACTCCATGATCAAGAACCCGCGTCCGACTCGCGCGGAGGCTTCCGACTGCGCTAACGCGATCCTCGACGGTGCTGACGCGGTCATGCTGTCGGGCGAGACCTCGGTGGGTGCTTTCCCGATCGAAACGGTTCGTACGATGGCCGCGATCATCGAGTCGACGGAGGAGAACGGTGGAGAGCGCATCGCGTCGATCCCGGGCTTCTACGCCGACCGTGCTGGCGTCATCTGTGAAGCAGCGGCGCGTATCGCCGAGCACATGGATGCACGCTACCTGGTGACCTTCAGTCAGTCGGGTACTTCGGCTCGCCTGCTGTCGCGCATGCGCCGTCCGATCCCGATGCTGGCCTTCACGCCGCTCGAGTCGACGCGCCGCCGCCTCGCCCTGTCGTGGGGTATCCAGACATACCGCGTCCCCGAGGTGCAGCACACCGACGACATGGTCTGGCAGCTCGATCAGGTTGTTCAGTCTGCGCACCTGGCCGACATTGGCGACCAGCTTGTCATCGTTGCGGGCATGCCCCCGGGCATCGCCGGCTCCTCGAACATGCTGCGTATCCATGAAGTCGGAGATGAGGCCGACTATGCGATTGGCGGGACCCGTCACGCGTGAGATGCGTGAGCAGCGGGGGCGTCGGCGGCAAGCCGGCGCCCCCGCTCTTTTGGTTTCTTCACGTGGACAAAATGAAATTCGTGGAATAAAGTACTCGGATACACGTTGAGACACGTGGAAGCCTCACCAACGACGGTGCGGCACAGCAGCAGATCGCTGCCCGGCGTCATCAGAAATGCCTGTGCGAACAAAGCACGTTTTCTGGCGCGCCCGAATTGAAGAGGAGAAAGAGAAATGAATACGAATATCCGGACCGTGTCGGTCCACGACACACTGTTTGGCCGCGTGGCCAACAACCTGGAGGTCGGCCAGCTCTCACGCGCCGTTGAGCCGTGGTTCGCTGACTTCCACGATTCGAGGGTCAAGCAGGCAATCGCCGACCTTGACGAGCCGGCCCGCCGGGGCGCGGCTGCCGAGTACCTCGGTCTCGAACTGAGCGTCGTGGCCTGAGCCGTGACAAAGGGGCCGACAAGCAATGCTTGTCGGCCCCTTGTTCGTCTGCGATTTTGCTGTATCAATTTGTCCTACGCACGTCGCACACGTGCGAAATTGCCGGTACCATTAGGAGCACGTACTCCACTGGCGGTACCCCGAGTGGGATTCGAACCCACAACAAGCCGGGTTTGAGCCGACCGCCTCTGCCAGTTGGGCTATCGGGGCTTCGCGTGTGCGAGACCCACAATAGAGCAGCTGAGCAAACCGATCAAACTGAGGAATATGACAATGAGTGAAGAGCAGGCTGAACCGCGTCGCGTCCTCGTCGCAGAAGACGAGGGGTTGATTCGTCTCGATATCGTTGAGACGCTGACCCAGGCGGGGTTCGAGGTCGTTGGCGAGGCTGCCGACGGTGAGGAAGCTGTCGAGCTGGCACTCGAGCTCGAACCGGATCTGTGCGTGATGGATGTCAAGATGCCGAAGATGGACGGCATCACCGCAGCGGAAAAGATCCTGCAGGAACTGTCCTGCGCCGTTGTTATGTTGACGGCGTTCTCGCAGACTGAGCTCGTTGAGCGTGCTCGTGACGCCGGCGCGATGGCCTACGTCGTGAAGCCTTTCAGCCCCGCTGACCTGATCCCGGCTGTCGAGATTGCCCTGTCGCGTCACGCAGAGATCGAGTCGCTTGAGGATCAGATTGCCGATCTGTCGGATCGCTTCGAGACCCGCAAGCGCGTGGATCGCGCGAAGGGTCTGCTCATGAAGAACATGGGCATGAGCGAGCCCGAGGCTTTCCGCTGGATTCAGAAGACGTCGATGGATCGTCGTCTGTCCATGCGCGAGGTTGCCGACGCGGTGATCAACCAGGTCGACGACTGATTCATAGAAGCACGAATGGGGAGGGTCAATCGACCCTCCCCATTGCTGTTCCCTGGCAACTCAGTCGTGGCTCGAGCGCACCAGGATGCGGTTCGTCACGCGTGCGATCGAAATGAGGCGGTCTGCCTCGTCGCGGATTTCCACGGTGTGAACGGTCGAGCTTCGGCCGAGGTGAACGGCGGTCGCGGTCGCGGTGATGATTCCCTCGCGTCCGGCGCTGATGTGCGAAGCGTTCAGTTCCGTTCCGACGGCGTAGGCCTGCTTGCCCGGGTTAGCTTCACGCGCGTGGATCTGGGCGGCAAACGACGCTGCGGTCTCCGCGAGGGCGGCGGATGCGCCGCCGTGGAGGATCCCGGCGCTCTGGCGATTCCCGTCGATGGGCATAGAAATGACGGTGCGCGTCGCGCTATGCTCCAGCACTTCCATCCCGGTGGCTTCCATCAGGGTACCGGGCCAGTGGGCGCCGACCCACCCGCCGCGTGCGAGCGGATCGGGTGAGGAAGAATGCGTGTGTTTCGTCTGGTGATCGTGTGTCATGGCATCTAGGGTGGCATGTGTGAGTGACACTGTGCTGATTATTGATGGCCATTCGATGGCGTTTCGTGCCTTCTACGCGCTTCCGCCGGATAACTTCGTCACGGCTACGGGCCAGCACACGAACGCCGTTTACGGCTTCGTCTCAATGCTGACGCGCTTGCTGGAGACAGAGAAGCCGACCCATATCGCCGTCGCGTTCGATGTGTCCAGGCACTCATTCCGCACCGAGGAGTACCCGGAGTACAAGGGGACGCGCGACGCCACGCCCGAGGAGTTCAAGGGCCAGGTGGAGCTAATTCGCGAGGTGCTCGATGCGATGGGGATCGTGTCGCTCTCGCGCGAGGGCTTCGAGGCAGACGATATTCTCGCGACGCTCGCGTACCGCGCCGGCAACGATGGCGCGACCGTCCTCGTCGTGTCCGGCGACCGCGACTCCTTCCAGACGGTGACTGATAACGTGACGGTGCTGTACCCGGGCACGGGTCCCGGCGATCTGCGCCGCATGACTCCCCAAGCGGTGGAGGAGAAGTACGGCGTGCCGCCGCACCGCTATCCCGAGATCGCCGCAATCGTGGGTGAGACCTCGGACAACTTGCCCGGCGTGCCCGGCGTCGGCCCCAAGACCGCCGCACAGTGGATCAACAAGTACGACGGCCTGGACAACCTGCTGGCGCGGGCTGACGAGATCGGCGGAAAGCGTGGCGCAGCGCTGCGTGAGCATATCGATGACGTGGTGCGAAACCGCCGCCTGAATCGCTTGCTCACCAACATGGACCTTGAGGTGTCGCCGAGTGACTTGGCGCGGCGTCCCACGGATATTGCCGCCATTGATCGTCTCTTCGATTCCCTCGAGTTTGGTCGCTTGCGCCAGAAAGTTCGTGAGGTCTCCGGGATCGGCATGGGGGAGGGACGCGTCGACGAGGCCCACGAGCCTGTCGCCGAGGTCGAGATCTCGGTGTCTCTCGCCGATGGCTCCTGCGACAACGCACAGTGGGCTCGCGCCCACTCACCTCTCGCTGTGCTGATCGAGGGGGACACGAGGCCGACGCGTGGCGACGTGACCCGCCTCGTCCTCGCCTCCTCCAACGAGGCGCTCGTTATCGACCCCGTCGAACTGAGCCCCAAGCAGGAGGAAGCTCTTGGCGAGGTGCTCGCCACGGCCTCGTCCCTCATCGTGCATGACGCGAAGGGGGCGCGCCATGCGCTCGCGTCGCGTGGCTGGACACTCGGGGGCGTTCAATTCGACACGATGCTGGCTGCCTACCTCGCCCACCCCGATCAGCGCTCGCACAAGCTCGAGGATGTTCTGTCGCGCGTGCTCGGTGTCGTCATTGAGGAAGAGGAAGGCGACTGCGAAGCTCTCTTCGATCTCGGCGATATCGGCGCCGGCCCGAGTGCGGCGCAGGTGCGCGCCGGCAAGCTGGCCGCCCACCTGCATCCGCTCGCGCAGACGTTGCGCTCACGCCTGGAGGAAAGCTCCGAAGTATCCCTCCTCACCGACATGGAGATGCCCCTGTCGATCCTGCTCGGCCAGATGGAAGACATCGGCATCGCCGCCGACACGAGCGTGCTCGACGGACTCTCCGACGAGCTCGGCAAGGCCGTTGACGCCGCGCGCGAGGGAGCATGGGCAGCGGCGGGCCGCGAGGTCAACCTCTCGAGCCCCAAGCAGCTTCAGGAGCTGCTCTTCGATCACTTCGGCCTGCCGAAGACGAAGAAGACGAAGACCGGGTACACGACGAACGCCGAGGCCCTGGCGGACCTGCACGCGAAGACTGCGGACGAAGGGGGAGCGGGGCACGACTTCCTCGGCTTCCTGCTGACCCACCGCGACCGCATCAAGCTCAAGCAGATGGTCGACTCGCTGTCCGCAACGGTCGCCTCCGACGGTCGCATCCACACGACCTTCTCCCAGGTCGCCGCAGCCACGGGGCGCCTGGCTTCCTCGGATCCGAACCTGCAAAACATCCCCGCGCGCAGCGCCGACGGCATGCGCATCCGCGGTGCCTTCGTCGCGGGTGAGGGCTTTGAGTCGCTCATGAGCGCTGACTACTCGCAGATCGAGATGCGTCTGATGGCGCACCTGTCCGGCGACGAGGCGCTCATTGAGGCGTTCAATTCCGGCGAGGATCTGCACCGCACGATGGCATCCATGGTCTTTGGGACTCCGGTTGCCGAGGTGAGCGCCGAGGAACGGTCGCGTATCAAGGCGACCTCCTACGGCCTCGCGTACGGCCTGTCCTCCTACGGCCTCGCCGCCCAGCTCGGCATTCCCGTGCCCGAGGCCGCCGCCCTGCGCGACCGCTATTTCGAACGTTTCGGGAAGGTCCGCGACTACCTCGAGGGTCTCGTCGCCCAGGCGCGTGCCGACGGCTACACCCAGACGATGTTCGGGCGCCGCCGCTACCTACCCGACCTGCGCTCGTCAAACCGCCAGCGCCGCGAGATGGCCGAGCGCGCCGCCCTCAACGCACCCATCCAGGGCAGCGCTGCGGACATCGTCAAGATCGCCATGATGAACGTCGTCGACGCCCTGTCCGAGGCCGGCCTGAAGTCTCGCCTCCTCGTGCAGATCCACGACGAACTGCTCCTCGAGGTCGCCCCGGGAGAGGCCGCGGCGCTCGAGGCGATCGTCCGCGACAAGATGGCGACACCCGTGGAGCTCTCGGTTCCGCTCGACGTTGCAGTCGGCATCGGTGCATCCTGGCAGCTCGCAGCTCACTGATCGGCGTGACGACGCGACGCACGCCACGGAAAGTGCCGCCAAATTCGTCACATTTGCCGATCAAAGGCTGCTAAACTAGTTCACGGTGTCTGGGGACCAGTGCATCCGCATTCGTCCCGGGGCACCGGAACTGTCCATCTACTATCCAGTCCGTTTCGGAGAAACTACTACATGACCACCAACACGCCGCAGGTCGCTATCAACGACATTGGTTCGGAAGCAGACCTGATCGCAGCCATCGACGAGACCATCAAGTACTTCAACGATGGCGACATCGTCGAGGGCACTGTCGTCAAGGTCGACCACGACGAGGTCCTCCTTGACATCGGCTACAAGACCGAGGGCGTCATCCTCTCTCGCGAGCTGTCCATCAAGCACGACGTCAACCCCGACGACGTTGTCGCCGTGGGCGACCAGATCGAGGCGCTCGTCCTCCAGAAGGAAGACAAGGAAGGCCGCCTCCTCCTGTCGAAGAAGCGTGCGCAGTACGAGCGCGCGTGGGGCCAGATCGAGAAGGTCAAGGAAGAGGACGGCGTCGTTACCGGTACCGTCATCGAGGTCGTCAAGGGCGGCCTGATCCTCGACATCGGCCTGCGTGGCTTCCTGCCCGCCTCCCTCGTCGAGATGCGTCGCGTCCGCGACCTCGCCCCCTACATCGGTCGCGAGATCGAAGCGAAGATCATCGAGCTCGACAAGAACCGCAACAACGTGGTCCTGTCCCGCCGCGCATGGCTCGAGCAGACCCAGTCCGAGGTCCGCACGAACTTCCTGCACACCCTGCAGAAGGGCCAGGTGCGCTCCGGCGTCGTTTCCTCCATCGTCAACTTCGGCGCGTTCGTCGATCTCGGTGGTGTCGACGGCCTGGTTCACGTCTCCGAGCTGTCCTGGAAGCACATCGACCACCCGTCCGAGGTCGTCGAGGTTGGCCAGGAAGTCACCGTCGAGGTTCTCGACGTCGACATGGATCGCGAGCGCGTCTCCCTGTCGCTCAAGGCCACCCAGGAAGATCCGTGGCAGGCATTCGCCCGCACCCACGCCATCGGCCAGGTTGTGCCCGGCAAGGTCACCAAGCTCGTCCCCTTCGGCGCGTTCGTCCGCGTCGAGGACGGCATCGAGGGCCTCGTCCACATCTCCGAGCTGGCTCAGCGTCACGTCGAGCTGCCGGACCAGGTCGTCAAGGTCGGCGAAGAGGTCTTCGTCAAGGTCATCGACATCGACCTCGAGCGTCGCCGCATCTCCCTGTCCCTCAAGCAGGCCAACGAGGGCGTGGATCCGACCTCCGAAGAGTTCGATCCCTCGCTCTACGGCATGGCCGCCGAGTACGACGAGAACGGCAACTACAAGTACCCCGAGGGCTTCGATCCGGAGACCCAGGAGTGGATGGAAGGCTTCGACGCTCAGCGCGAGGCTTGGGAAGCCCAGTACGCCGAGGCTCAGGCCCGCTGGGAGGCCCACAAGGCTCAGGTCCGCAAGGCCCTCGAAGAGGACGCCGAAGCGGCTCCCTCCATCGAGGAGCAGGCCTCCTACTCGACCCCGGTCGACAACGAGGGCACCCTTGCTTCCGACGAGGCCCTGGCCGCGCTGCGTGAGAAGCTGACGAACAACTGAATCAGTCGCTTTGACTGACGGTCAACTCGTCAGTTCACGTACGTGAACGTATGAGTGGTGGTCCCCAGGTTTTCCTGGGGGCCACCACTTTTTTGCTTCGTACGCCGCCTGATCTCCGGCCGGTGCGGGGCCGGGCTGCTTGTGGCGCCACGGGTGTTCCGTGCGCCGGAGGGCCCGGCCGCCCGCGAGGCTAGGCGTCCTCACTGCGTTCGGCGCCGCGCCTCGAAGCCCGCCCGTGCCCTCCGGACCCTCCGGCGCCCTTCACACTAGTGGGGCTTGGTCGCTGATTCGGTGCGTCGTCGTGAAGCCCAGCTATGGCTGTCGATCAGCAATTTCGCACGTAATTCCTCGACGCCTCATTCAAACTTTGAATTTGCTTCGTTGGTATTGCAACGTTTTGGGGTGTCTCGAAAAATGACCGCGATAAATTACGTGCGAAATGTGGGCGGTGGCGTCGTCGTCGCCCATGGGTGCCGCAGCCAGGCCCCGCCTCTCACGGGTGTCGAAGTCTGGCCCCGCCTCTCACGGGTGTCGAAGTCTGGCCCCACCTCGGCCCCATAGGCCTCGCCCTGGCCTTTACTCACATTGCTGCTGAGCTCCACCAATTTCGCATGCAATTCCCCCGCGACTCTTTCGGACCATGAATTCACAATGTTGGAATTGCAACGTTTTTAGACTTTGTTGAAATCTCACCCAATCGAATTGCATGCGAGTTTTCTGGGGAGTGGGCATGTGGCTACGCGCGGGTGTCGCAGATCTTTCGCGTGAAACTGCTGTCGCCTTTGCAGGCCGGTGAGGTGAACCAGTTGAAACCGGCATCACCTTTGCGGGTCAGAAATGGGTGTTTTTCGTGCGTTTTTTGGTTGCAGAGGTGTTGTCGGTTTCAACGGTCGCTGTTCAGGGGCGTGCAGCGGTGTCTGGGGTTTCAAATTTCTGATGATCGCCGCCTGCAGAGGAGGCACCGGTTTCATATGCCCGTTGCCTGAGCTTTGGGGCCGGGGCCCTTTACATGCTGTGACTATGCGGGCGAGCGCTTCATCGCAGCCACGTCGATGCACGCGCCGATCGCCGCCGCGATGATCGTGGGGAGAATCCAACCGAGCTGGTTCGCCTGAAGTGGGCTCCACATGAGAGCAGAATTGATGTGCTCCGTGTAGACGCCGACATGCGCCAGCGTCGTTGCCGCCGACCAGGCCGCCGCCATCCATGTGCCCAGGCGGAACGACCACAGTGCCGGGGTTGCCAGGCGGAGCGGGTGGGTAGCGACCGTCAGGAAAACGATGGTGATCGCAATGGGGTACAGGAAGGTGATGATCGGTACCGCGAAGGCGAGCACCGAGCTCAGTCCCGCAGAAGCGAGCACGAAGGAGATGATCGTGAAGACGATCATCCACGCGCGGTAGGAAATCACGGGGAGCAGGCGGTGGAAAAACTCCGACGTCGCGGCAATTAGTCCAACCGCGGTCGTCATGCAAGCCGTCAGCACGATGAGGCCAAAGACGATCTGACCGGGCCACCCCATTGTCATCTGGGCGGCGTTGGCCAACAGGGTCGCCCCGTCGGTGTAGGACTGTGCATCCGGAATCACGTGACCGATGAGGCCCAGGCCGACGTACACGACCGCAAGCAGTGAACCCGCGATGATGGCCGCCATCGAGGTGCGACGCACGACCTTCGCGCCGATGCCGCCGCCCGTGTGTCCAAGCGACGTGACGACGATGATGCCGAAGGCGAGAGCGGCGATCGAATCCATCGTCATGTAGCCCTCGAGGAGGCCAGCGGCCAGGGGAGTGGTCGCGTATTCGCCCGTGGGGGCGTCATGAGATGCGGGCAGAGAGGCCAGGCAGAGGAAGACAAGGAGGACGAGAAGCCCCAGTAGGATCGGGGTGAGGATCTTGCCGAGGTTGTCGATGATTCTGCCGGGATTCCAGCACAGATAGAACGCGATGCCGAAGAAAATAAAGCTGAAGATAATCGACGCAGTCAGGGACTTCGTGCCGATGAGAGGCGCGACGGCAGTTGAGAAAGACACTGCTCCCGTACGCGGGAGCGCGTAGAAGGCACCGATCGACAGGTACACCATGACGGAAAAGACGATTCCGAAAGACTTGCCGGCGCGGCTCACGAGGTCGCGCATGTCGGTGCCCGACAGGGCGATCGTGATGATGGAGATGACGGGCAGCGCCACGCCGCCGATCAGGAAACCGATCATCGCGGGTGCGAAGTTTGTTCCTGCCGACGCGCCCATAATTGGTGGAAAAATGAGGTTACCCGCGCCGAAAAACATAGAGAAAAGCGTCAGGGACGTCGCGATCAGGACAGCGGTGCTTCTCGAGCGTCCAGTGGAATCGTCATTGACTGTCTGCGTCACTGCTACTCACTTGATGGTGTGGGTTCTATAACAGCCCCAATTCTTGCATGACGACCACGAAAAGCAACAATTTGCGGGCTACGCTGTGGGTGTGAACACGACTCTGCGCTGCGGTGCTTGCACGGCCACCCTCATTCGTCCGATTGGCGCGCCTCGTGCGCAGGGACCGCGCCGCATCATTGCGGTGAGCGGAGGCATTGGCTCCGGTAAATCCTCGGTGACGCGCGTCTTCGCCTCTCGGGGAGCGGTGACGGCGGACGCGGACGCGATTGCACGGGAGATTCTCGAACGCGGCGAGCCGACGCTGACCGAGGTCGCACGCGCCTTTGGGGATGACCTATTGAGGGAGGATGGGAGCCTGGACCGGGCACTCCTCGCCTCTCGGGTCTTCGGAGGCGAGGGAGCCGACGAACGCGTGGCTCGACTCAACGCCATCACTCACCCGGTCATCGAGGTGCGCGCGTGGTCGATCCTGCGCGGAGCGCCGGAGGGTGTTCTCGCGGTCTACGACATTCCGCTCCTGATTGAAGGGGACCACGCGGATCGTTTCGACGCGGTCGTTATCGTCGATGCGCCCGTCGAGGAGCGCGTCAAGCGACTGGAGGGCAGGGGAGTAACGCCCGAGGACGCGCGTGCACGCATCCGCGCCCAGGCCTCGTCCGAGGAACGCCGAGCTATCGCGACGATCTGGATCGACAACGAGGGGAGTGCAGCAGACCTCGAGGAGGTTGCGCGGCTCGTCTATGAGCGTTGGCTGACCCCGGACGTTCCCGTCACCGATTGACGAGGCCGGGGCGCTCCACGCTCGTCGCGAACCCGTGCGCTTTGTGCGCGCAGCCGAAGTGCCTGGGCGGTAGCGTAGGGTCGTGAGCAATAACGCCGTGACCCGCCAGAACAAGCCTTTCGAGGTCATCTCCCCGTACACGCCGTCGGGCGACCAGCCCAAGGCCATTCGGGAGCTGGCCGCGCGCATCCGCGACGGTGAACAGGACGTCGTCCTCATGGGTGCGACGGGTACCGGAAAGAGCGCGACCACGGCCTGGCTGATCGAGGAGCTGCAGCGTCCCGCGCTCGTCCTCGAGCCGAACAAGACGCTCGCCGCCCAGCTCGCGGCCGAGTTCCGCGAGCTGCTACCAAACAACGCCGTCGAGTACTTCGTCTCCTACTACGACTACTACCAGCCCGAGGCCTACGTCCCCCAGACGGACACCTTCATCGAGAAGGACTCCTCGATCAACGACGAGGTCGAGCGACTGCGCCACAGCGCCACGAACTCGCTGCTGACGCGGCGCGACACGGTCGTCGTCTCTTCGGTGTCTTGCATCTACGGCCTCGGTACGCCCGAGGAATACGTGGCCCGCATGATCGAGCTCGAGCGGGGAATGATCATCGACCGCGATGCGCTGCTGCGCCGCTTCGTCGCAATGCAGTACGTGCGTAACGATATGGCCTTCACGCGTGGCACATTCCGCGTGCGTGGCGACACGATCGAGATCATCCCCGTGTACGAGGAGCTCGCGATCCGCATCGAGATGTTCGGCGACGAGATCGAGTCTCTTGCCGTTCTCCACCCGCTCACCGGCGATGTGATCGACCACGTAGACCATACGTACCTGTTCCCGGCATCGCACTACGTGGCCGGCGAGGAACGCATGAAGAAGGCGATCGCCTCCATCGAGGACGAGCTCGACGATCGCCTCGCGTGGTTCCGCGGCCAGAATAAGCTGCTCGAGGAGCAGCGCCTGCGCATGCGGACCACCTTCGACCTGGAGATGCTCAAGGAAATCGGCTCGTGCTCGGGCGTCGAAAACTACTCGCGCCACATCGACGGGCGCGGACCGGGCACGCCTCCGCACACGCTGCTGGACTACTTCCCCGACGACTTCCTGCTCATCATCGATGAGTCGCACGTGACCGTCCCGCAGATCGGCGCGATGTTCGAGGGCGACATGTCGCGTAAGCGCACCCTCGTCGACTACGGCTTCCGCCTGCCCTCCGCGATGGATAACCGCCCGCTCAAGTGGGACGAGTTTACCGAGCGCATCGGACAGACCGTCTACCTGTCGGCCACCCCCGGCCCGTACGAGCTCGAACGCTCGGACGGCGTCGTCGAGCAGATCATTCGCCCGACGGGCCTCGTCGACCCGCTTGTCGTCGTCAAGCCCACCGAGGGACAGATCGATGATCTTCTCGAGCAGGTGCGTCTGCGCGTCGAACGCGACGAGCGTGTCCTCGTCACCACCCTCACGAAGAAGATGGCAGAGGAACTCACGACGTATCTCGCCGAGCGTGGCGTCAAGGTCGAGTACCTGCACTCCGACGTCGACACCCTGCGCCGCGTTGAGCTGCTGCGCGAGCTGCGTCTGGGCACCTTTGACGTGCTCGTCGGTATCAACCTTCTGCGCGAGGGCCTCGACCTGCCCGAGGTCTCCCTCGTGTCGATCCTCGACGCGGACAAGGAAGGCTTCCTGCGCTCGACCCGCTCGCTCATCCAGACGATCGGTCGCGCCGCCCGAAACGTGTCCGGTGAGGTCCACATGTACGCGGACAACATGACTGATTCGATGAACGAGGCCATCTCCGAGACGATGCGTCGTCGCGAGATTCAGATCGCCTACAACAAGGAACACGGCATCGACCCGCAGCCGCTGCGCAAGAAGATCTCCGACGTCACCGACATGCTCGCCCGCGAGCAGGTCGACACGCAGACCCTCCTTGAGGGCGGGTACCGAAAGGAAAAGAGCAAGCGGGAGCGCAGCGACGCCACCGGTGGCGGCCGCGCCGTGACATCGGGCCAGCGCGCCGAGGCCGAGCTCGCCGAACTCATCGAGGAGCTGTCCGCCCAGATGATGACCGCCGCCCAGCACCTCCAATTCGAGGTCGCGGCTCGTCTGCGTGACGAAATCGAAGACCTGAAGAAGGAACTGCGCGCCATGAAGCGCGCCCACTGATCGTGCCTGTCGCCCGGGGCGTCGAAGGATGGTGAGGGCACCGGCCTCGTCCATCGGGAGCGGCCGGTAGTGCCAAGGCGACAGACGCCACTTGTCATCAATCGCCTGGGATCGGCTCCTTCCGACTAGGATAGAGGTGTAAGCGGAGGGGAGTACTCCCACCAACAGTGGCGTCGTCATCACGACGGCCCGCCCACGCGGCGCGGCCTCCGGCGTCACCGGCCAGGTTTTTCTGGCGGGAGGAGACCTCCGGTACCCGACTCGTACCGGAGGCCCCACGTATGCACGTGCACGCCCTTGCCTGGATAGTCCTGGCTGGCATCATCCTGACCATGATCGTCGTCGACATCGTCGGCCACGTCCGCACACCCCACGAACCCACGCTGAAGGAAGCGACCTGGTGGTCCGTCGCCTACATCGCGATTGCCCTCATTTTCGGTGCCATCGTTTGGGCGGTCTGGGGACCCCAATACGGCCAGGAATACCTCGGTGGTTACATCACCGAAAAAGCGCTGAGCATTGACAACCTGTTCGTGTTCGTCATCATCCTCTCAACCTTCCGCGTGCCTAGGAAAAATCAGCAGGAGGTGCTGCTCGCCGGCATCATCATCGCGCTGGTTCTGCGCCTCATCTTTATTCTCGCTGGTGCCGCGCTCATCGAGAACTTCTCGTGGGTCTTCTACCTCTTCGGCGCGTGGCTGCTGTGGACTGCGATCAGCCAGGTCCGTGAAGGCTCCAGCGATGACGACGACGAGGAGTACCGTCCGCCGTCAATTGTGCGCTGGGTGTCGAAGATCGTGCCCGTCACCGACGGCTTCATCGGTTCGCGCATGCTCTACCGCCACGGAGGACGCACCTACATCACGCCGATGCTGCTGTGCGTCATCGCGATCGGCACCGCTGACGTCATGTTCGCCGTCGACTCGATCCCCGCGATCTACTCGCTGACCTCCGAGGCATACCTGGTGTTTGCCGCCAACGCCTTCTCGCTGCTTGGCCTGCGCCAGCTCTACTTCCTCATCGACGGCCTGCTCGACCGCATCGTGTTTCTTCACTACGGCCTGGCCGCGATTCTTGGTTTCATCGGCTTCAAGCTCATCAACCATGCGCTGCACACCAACGAGCTGCCCTTCATCAATGGCGGTCACGAGGTAGCCGCGATCCCGGAGCCGTCCATCGCGTTTTCGTTGGGCTTCATCGTCGTGACCATCGTGATCACGGTCGTGGCTTCTCTCGCGGTTTCCAGCAAACGGCGCGCGTGACGTGAGTCGACCCGTGGGACAGCGTTAAAATTTTATGGTCGGATAGTTAAGAGGTACTCATGGTTGTTCATCCGTGGGCGTGGGGCATTTTGGCCCTCGTTGCCATCGGTCTGGTCACGCTCGATTTCCTCGGGCATGCCCGTAATCCCCATCCGCCGACTGCTGCCGAGGCAGCCCGCTGGACCCTGTTCTACGTGGGGTTGGCGGCCGTCTTCGGCGTCGGAATCTGGCTGACGAATGGGTGGCTCTACGCCCAGGAGTTCTACGCGGGATGGGCGATGGAATGGTCTTTGTCCGTGGACAACCTCTTCGTGTTCATCCTGATTCTGAAAGCATTCCGGGTGCCGAGAGAATATCAGCAGAAGGCGCTGCTCTTCGGCATCGTCATCGCACTGCTGCTGCGCCTCGTGTTCATTCTGCTGGGTGCCGCGCTCGTTGCGCGCTTCTCCTGGGTTTTCTTCATTTTCGGAGTGTGGCTGCTGTGGACGGCTTTCTCGCAGATCAAGGAGACCGCGACCGGTGGAGGAGACGACGAGGAGTACGAGGAGAACGCGTTCATCCGCGTCGTGCGCCGTGTCCTTCCAATCACGGACGGCTTCATCGGGGAACGCATGCTGTACCGTCACGGCGGACGCACGTACCTCACGCCGTTGTTCGTCGTCGTGCTGGCGCTGGGATCCGCCGACCTCATGTTTGCCTTCGACTCGATTCCAGCGATCTTCGGCATCACCTCGCAGGCATTCCTGGTGTTCGCGTGCAACGTGTTTGCACTCATGGGGCTGCGTCAGCTGTTCTTCCTGGTGGACGCTCTCCTCGGCAAGCTCGTCTACCTGGGCTACGGCCTTGGCGTTATCCTGAGCTTCATTGGCATTAAGCTGATTCTCGAGGCCCTGCATGCCAACACACTGCCGTTTATCAATGGCGGTCGGGGAGTCGAGTGGGCGCCAGAGATTTCGGTGTCCGTGTCGCTGGGAGTCATCGTCGTGACTCTGATGGTCACCGTGATTGCGTCGCTGGTTCGCAGTGCGATGGACGAGGAGGGCTCCGATGAGCGCTGACAGACTGACTATTGACGAACATGGCCTGAGCGCCGCCGAGGTCGCTGAGCGCGTCGCGCGCGGCGCGGTCAATCGGGTGAAGGACCGCACGTCTCGCTCGGTGGTGTCGATTATTCGAGAGAACGTGCTCACGCTGTTTAACGCGATCATCGTCGCGGCGTCGGTCATCGTTCTGCTGTTCGGCGACCTGCGTGATGGCATTTTCGGCGGTGTCATGATCATCAACGCGGTGATCGGCATCGTGTCTGAGCTCCGTGCCAAGCGGACCCTCGACTCCCTTGCCATCGTTGACGCTCCGCAGGCGACCGTCCTGCGTGACGGCACCCTGTCGGTCGTGCCAGCGCGCGACGTCGTGCTGGATGATGTCATTGATCTGACGCTCGGCGATCAGGTGAGTGTGGACGGAACGGTCCTATCCTCGGCGGGCCTTGAAATTGACGAGTCGCTGCTCACCGGCGAGTCTCGCCCCGTTAAGAAGAATCAGGGCGATCAGCTGCTGGCAGGTACGAGCGTCGTCGCGGGTGCTGGCCGCATGGTGGCCACGGCCGTGGGCGAGCGCGTCTATGCGCAGGGCCTGTCGGAGCAGGCGCGCGCCTTCACACGCACGGTCTCCGAAATCCAGACGTCGATCAACCGGGTGCTGCAGGTCGTTTCCGTCATGCTGCTTCCCATCGTGGTCTTGACCTTCTACTCGCAGAATCGCATCGCCGGCGGCCATGGGGGAGACTGGCGCGAGGCCCTCGTCCTCTCGGTCGCATCCGTGATTGGCATGATCCCGCAGGGCCTGGTGCTCCTGACGTCCATGAACTTCGCGATCGGCTCTGCGACGCTGGCACGCCGCGGTGTACTCGTTCAGGAACTCCCCGCCGTCGAGGTCCTCGCGCGTGTGGACTGCCTGTGCCTCGACAAGACGGGTACGCTCACCACCGGCGGCATTCGCGTCCGCGGCGTCGAGGTCGTCTCCGGTGACGAGGCCTCGGTACTCCGCGCTCTGGCGCGTGCGGCGAGCGATCGTACCAACGCGACCGCGGAGGCCATCTGGGAACACCTTTCCGACGATGTGCGCGCGGGCGCGACCGAGCGCGTCGAGTGGTCCGTCCCCTTCTCTTCGGCCCGCAAGTGGAGCGCGTGGGGGAGTGAGCACGAATCTTGGATCCTTGGCGCCCCCGAGTTCATCATCGACGAGGCCTCGGCTGCCAATGCGCAGCTTCTCGCGAAGGTGCGCGGCATCGCTGCGGAGGGTTCCCGCGTGGTGGCCCTCGTCCACGCCGACGAGGCCGTCGCCGACGATGAGCTTCCCGCGACCCGTACGGTGGCGGCGCTGGTGGTCCTCGAGGAGGACCTGCGCCCCGATGCGGCCGAGACTCTCGAGTACTTCCGGTCCCAGGACGTGCACGTGCGCGTCATCTCGGGCGACAATCCGACGACGGTGGGTGCGCTGGCCGCGCAGGCGGGCCTAACCGCTCCCGACGGCTCGCCCGCGCGCCTCATGGACGCGCGAGACCTGCCCGAGGACCTCACCTCTGAGGCATTCATTGATGCAATCGAGAACCACGACGTGTTTGGGCGCGTGACTCCCGAGCAGAAGCGTGCGATGGTCGGTGCACTCCAGGCGCGCGACCACTGCGTCGCCATGACAGGCGACGGCGTGAATGACGCGCTCGCGCTCAAGGACGCCGATCTGGGGATCGCGATGGGCAACGGCACGCAGGCCACGAAGGCGGTCGCGCAGATCGTCCTCGTGGACTCGAAGTTCTCGGTGCTGCCTGGTGTCCTGTCGGAAGGCCGCCGCATCATTGCCAACATGGAACGCGTCTCCTCGCTGTTCTTGGCCAAGACCACCTATGCCGCCGTCCTCGTCATCGTGACGGCCCTGGTCGGCTGGCGCTACCCGTTCCTGCCGCGCCAGTTCAGCTACATTGACTCGCTGACCATCGGTATTCCCGCGTTCTTCCTGGCGCTGTGGCCGAATCCGCGCCGCTACGTGCCGGGCTTCCTGAAGCGCACGCTGTCGCTCGCGATGCCGACGGGCATTATCCTGGCAGCCGCCGCCCTCACCGCCTTCGGGATCGTCGATGGCCCGCCTCAGGCGCGCGAGTCCACGGCCGCGATTCTTTCCCTCATGCTCGGCGCCATCTGGCTGCTCGTCATCACCTCGCGTCCGCTGTCGACGTGGAAGTGGGTGCTCTTGGTGAGCGTCATTTCCGCGACCGTGGGCGGCGTGTTGATTCCGCCCGTGCGCCACTTCTTCTCGATGGTCGCGCCGAGCGGATACGAGTGGCTCGTCATCGTCTGCGTCGGTGCCTGCGCCGCGCTCCTCATCGAGGTCGCCCAGCGCATCTTCTACGCGCGTCAGTTTGCGCGTTCCTTGGAGGGCTGAGCCCCACCGGATACGAAGCGAGGCCGGCGTCGGGTGTGAACCCGGCCCCGGCCTCGTTCGAATGCGCGAATCAGAACGCCCGGATGACGGGGTTCCACTCGCGGATGAGGCGCGCCTGAATGACCTCGGCGACGTAGAAGGGATCCTCGTTGAGGATGCGCTCGACGTCGGCCTGGCTCTCGGCGTTGATGAGGATCAGGGCGCCGGGGATCTCGCCCACGAGGGGACCGGACGCAATGTTGATTCCCTGCTCGAGCAGGCCGGACAGGAACGCGCGGTGCGTCGGGCGAACCTCGTCCATGGTCTCGGTCATCGAGGGGTTGTACACGTATTCAACTGCATAAAAGGCCATACCCTTAAGAGTAGCTTTCATCAGCGCATTTTCATAGGGGGCGGCTAGGATCGAGGGGTGCATGACAAGCTAATTATCCAGGGTGCCCGCGAACACAACCTCAAGGACGTGAATCTCGAGCTGCCCCGAGACTCCATGATCGTCTTCACCGGCCTGTCCGGATCCGGTAAGTCCTCACTCGCATTCGACACGATCTTCGCCGAGGGACAGCGCCGCTACGTGGAGTCCCTGTCCTCCTACGCGCGCCAGTTCCTCGGGCAGATGGACAAGCCCGACGTTGACTTCATCGAAGGTTTGTCTCCCGCCGTTTCTATCGACCAGAAGTCGACGTCGCGCAACCCGCGCTCCACCGTCGGCACGATCACTGAGATTCACGACTACCTGCGTCTGCTCTACGCCCGCGCGGGCGTGGCGCACTGCCCCGAGTGTGGAGCTCGCATCCAGGCGCAGACGCCTCAGCAGATCGTCGACCGAGTTCGCACGATGGACGAGGGCACGCGCTTCCAGGTGCTCTCCCCGGTCGTGCGCGGCCGTAAGGGCGAGTACCAGGATCTTATTGACGAGCTGCGCTCCGAGGGCTATACCCGTGCGATCATCGACGATGAGATGGTCCGCCTCGAAAATGCCCCCAAGCTGGAGAAGAAGCTCAAGCACACCATTGAGGTCGTCGTTGACCGCCTCGTCGTGCGCGAGGGCATGCGCCAGCGCCTCACCGACTCCGTCGAGACCGCCCTGCGCCTCTCCGACGGCCTCGTCGTGATCGACTGCGTTGACCTGGACGTGGACGATCCCGAGCGACGCCGCCGCTTCTCCGAAAAGCGCGCGTGCCCCAACGATCACCCGCTGATGCTCGACGAGATCGAGCCGCGCACCTTCTCCTTCAACGCGCCCTACGGCGCCTGCCCCGACTGTACGGGCCTCGGCTTCCGCCTCGAGGTCGACCCCGAGCTGGTGGTGCCCGACGAGGAGCTCTCCCTCGCCGACGGCGCGGTCATCCCCTGGAACTCGAACTTTAAGTACCACAAGAAGCTCCTCGAATCCCTCTCCAAGGAGCTCGGCTTCGCGATGGGCACCCCGTGGAAGTCCCTGCCCAAGAAGGTCAAGGACGCGATCCTGTACGGCAAGGACTACGAGGTCACCGTCAAGTTCCGCAACCGCTGGGGTCGCGAGCGCTCCTACTCGACGGGCTTCGAGGGCGCCGTCAACTACATCGAGCGAAAGCGCGAGGAGACCGAGTCCGCGGCAGTGTCCGAAAAGCTCGACTCCTACATGCGTGAGATTCCGTGCCCGACGTGCCACGGCGCGCGCCTCAAGCCCGAGGTTCTGGCCGTGCGCATCGGCGACAAGTCGATTGCCGAGCTCTCCGACTTGTCCATCTCGGAGGCACGTGAGTTCCTCGCGACCGTCGAGCTCGAGCAGCGTGCGCGCGCGATCGCGGCGCCAATCCTCACCGAGATCGAGGCACGCTTGGCCTTCCTCGTTGACGTGGGCCTGACCTACCTGACTCTTTCCCGAGGTGCTGGCACGCTGTCTGGCGGCGAGGCGCAGCGCATCCGCCTGGCGACGCAGATTGGCTCCGGCCTCGTTGGCGTCCTGTATGTCCTCGATGAACCGTCGATCGGCCTGCACCAGCGAGATAATCGCAAGCTCATCGCGACACTTGAACGCCTGCGCGATCTTGGCAACACGCTCATCGTCGTCGAACACGACGAGGAGACGATGGAGGCCGCTGACTGGATCGTTGACATCGGCCCCGGCGCTGGCGAAACCGGCGGCTGGGTCGTCCACTCGGGCCCTCTTGCCGAGCTCCTGAAGAACCGCAAGTCGCTCACCGGACAGTACCTGTCGGGCAAGCGTCGCATTCTCCTGCCGCCGACGCGACGCCCGATCGATAAGAAGCGCGTCGTGACCGTCAAGGGGGCGCGCGAAAACAACCTGAAGAACATCGACGTGTCCTTCCCACTCGGTGTTTTTACCGCCGTCACCGGTGTGTCCGGTTCCGGTAAGTCGACGCTCGTCAACGGCATTCTGTACCGCACGCTGGCCTCGCGTCTGAACGGCGCGCGCATGGTTCCGGGTCGTCATCGCACGATCACGGGCATCGAGCAGCTCGACAAGGTCGTGCACGTTGACCAGAGCCCGATCGGGCGGACGCCGCGCTCGAACCCTGCGACGTACACGGGCGTGTGGGACCAGATCCGCAAGCTTTTTGCCGAAACGCAGGAAGCGAAGGTGCGCGGCTACGGCCCGGGACGCTTCTCCTTCAACGTTAAAGGCGGTCGCTGCGAGTCCTGTAAGGGCGACGGCACGCTCAAGATCGAGATGAACTTCCTGCCTGACGTGTACGTGCCCTGCGAGGTCTGCCACGGTGCCCGCTACAACCGCGAGACCCTCGAGGTTGAGTACAAGGGCAAGACCGTCGCCGACGTGCTCGACATGCCGATCGCCGAGGCGGCACAGTTCTTCGCGCCGATCTCGCGCATCGCCCGCCACCTCAACACGCTCGTTGAGGTGGGCCTGGGCTACGTGCGCCTCGGCCAGAGCGCGACGACCCTGTCAGGTGGCGAGGCCCAGCGCGTGAAGCTGGCCTCCGAGCTGCAGCGACGCTCGACCGGCCGCACGGTCTACGTGCTCGACGAGCCCACGACCGGCCTGCACTCCGAAGACATCCGCAAGCTCCTCCTCGTCCTGCAGTCGCTCGCTGACAAGGGCAACACTGTGATCGTCATCGAGCACAACCTGGACGTCATTAAGAGCGCCGACTGGATCATCGACATGGGTCCGGAGGGCGGCGCCGGCGGCGGTACGGTCGTCGCACAGGGGACACCCGAGGAGGTTGCGAAGGTGGAGGAATCCTTTACCGGCCAGTACCTCGCCGAGGTCCTCGCGAAGGAGGCCGCGCGCGACGCCGCGACGTCACGCAAGTAATCGTTAGTATGGATCTTATGAACCCCACATATGGTCTCTACGGTTTCGCCCACTACTGGCCCGCCTGGGTTCACCTGCTGGTGGTTGCCCTCATGGTCGTGGCCGGCTCCCTCACGCTCAAGGCCCTCGCGGCCCGCTCGGCCGGGCGTAGCCGTGTCTACGGACTGGGCTGCGGTTTCGTTGCTGGGCTTGGCAACCTCTCCTTGGCCGTGCTGGCTCAGGCGGAAGCCCGTCACGTCTGGCAACTGGGCACGGTTATCGCGATCTACGCGCTCGTCGCTGTGCTTGTGATCCTGTCGCTGTTTATGTTGTGGAGCAGCGACAGTGACGGCTTCCTGTGGTCTCGCGCCTTCCATACGTTCCTGCTTGTCGGTGTCATCGCCTCGGCTGCGCTGGAGATTACCCGGCGCACGCTGATGTGGATTCCGCTTCCGGTCATCGGCGTGGCAGTTCTCCTCGCGCTCTTCGGTGCCTTCGTCGTCGGGCGCAACACCGCCGACTAACCGCGCCTTGGCATACGACTCGGCCCCGACCTCGTCTATGAACGAGGCCGGGGCCGATCTCTCCTCATAAATGCTTGTAGTTTCTTTGTTGGTAGTGAGCAACTAGTAATAGGGGGGCGTTGGTGTCTAATGCAGATACTGCGATGCAGTTGTTGCCATGTATACTTGGTGTCAAACGTCAAAAGTCTGTTCATGCTACTGTTGGCAGCCTCGTAGTTTGCTTATTTTTAAAAGAAAAATGTCAAGTCCGTTTTGGACTGATGTTTGTTAGTTGTGGTCCAATTTGGGACTGTGAAGGATCTTATCTGTGGATAGGAAAAGGTGATGTAGCTGGCATTGAAGATGAGTGTAAACATGTGACACGCCGAGAGCTTCGGTGCTTGACTTCTGCTGCGGATCGTACGCTGGGGGAGATGGTCGAACATCCGTTCGACCATTTCTTCACCGAAAGGAACAGAACAATGTCCGAAGTTCATTCATCAATCAGTGGTCCAGGCGTAGGAATCACCTGGATCTTTCTACTAGGGTCCATCGGCGCGTTCTTTGCGTACGCGCCGAAGAGTCAGGCGGATGTTGATTGGCGCCCTGGACTAGTCTTGCTCAATCCGATGATAGGAGCGGTCAGCGCCATCTATCTCGGCTATCGCATGCAGGCTGGGTGGTGGGTTCCGATTCTCCTCGCTGCAGTTTCTGCATGCCTTGCAGCCATTGTGCTTTGGGGCAATGAGTACCGCTGCGCATCGGTATGGACCTGGTTCATCGCTTTTTTCAACATTACGTCAATCTATCGGATTGCCTTCGAGAAGCAAGCTTGGCTTCTGTGGCTTCTGGGGGTCAGCGCTCAGATTGTGGTGTTTGTATGGCTGTGCATCGCTGTCTACCTAAGTTACAAAGAGACTGTTGCTACCTGGCTTCGAGAAGTCTTCTTTGAATTCATGCGGCCCCGTCCTCGTCTATGAACGAGGCCGGGGCCGCTTCGAGTCGACGGAGAGTTCGCGCGGGTGCCGGGTTACTCCTGGTTCTTCGCAGCCTCGCCCGACGCGTACAGGGCGTCGACCTCGTCGGCGTAGTCGGCCAGGACGCGGCGGCGCTTGAGCTTGAGGGAAGGCGTCATGTAGCCGTTCTCCACGGTGAAGGCAGCGTTGACGATGCGGTAGCGGCGGATTGACTCCGCGCGAGAGACCGCCTGGTTGGCGCGGGCGATCGCCTTCTCCAGCGATTCTCGTACCTCGGGTAGGTTCGCGGCCTGTGCGGCATCCACGACAGGCAGGCCGTGGGTTGCCAGCCACTCGGGCAGCATCTCCGTGTCCAGGGCGATGAGCGCGCCGATGTACGGGCGGTTGTCGCCGACGACGATGATGTTCGCGATGAGCGGGTGCGTCGACAGGGACTCTTCGAGGACCTCGGGGGAGACGTTCTTGCCACCCGCGGTGACGATGAGCTCCTTCTTGCGGCCCGTGATCCGCAGGTGCCCGCGGTCGTCGATGGAGGCAAGGTCGCCGGTCCTGAACCAGCCATCGACATAGGCCTCGGCCGTGGCCTCGGGCATGTTGTGGTAGCCCTTCGACACGGAGATGCCCTGGACGAGCAGCTCGCCGTCGGGAGCGATCTTCATGCGGTTACCGGGCCAGGGGAAGCCCACCGAGTCCGGCGGGAAGTCCTGCGGCGTCTCCACGGAGATCGGACCGGTCGTCTCGGACAGGCCGTAGCCCTGCAGGAGCGTGATACCCAGGCCACGATAGAAGTTTGCGAGGTCGAGGGCCAGGGGAGCGCCACCCGAGATGATCGTATGCAGGTTCGGGCCCAGGATCGCGCGGACCTTCGACAGGACGAGCGCGTCGGCGACGCGTCCGCGCAGCTTGAGCGCGGTCGACGGGCCGGGGGACGGCATCGCCGAGGCGTCGGGGACGGGCGTCGTGTCGGGGCCGGGACCGGCGACGGCAGACTCGGGCAGGGGAGAATCGACGTAGGCGGAGGCCTTGGACAGGGCGCGCGCCTGCTTGGCAGCCCACGCGAACATGCGGCCCTTCATGCCGCCGCCGGCCTTCGCAGCCGCTGCGTTGTAGACCTTCTCCATGACGCGCGGAACCACGAGGAGCATCGTCGGCTTGAAGGTCGCGATGTCGTTGACGAGGTTGCGTGTGTCGGGGGAGAACGCGGTGACGCCCTGGCCCGCAAGCAGGCAGTACATAACGAAACGCGCGAGCACGTGGGCGACCGGCAGGAAGAGCAGAGAGCGCGACTTCGGGTCGTTGATGAGGAGGGGCAGGAAGTCGTAGGCCTGCAGCATCGGCGAGATGAAGTTGCCGTGCGTGAGCACGACGCCCTTGGGCATGCCGGTCGTTCCGGAGGTGTAGATGACCGTCGCCTCGTCGCTCAGCTTCACGGCGTCGGTGCGCTCACGCACCTGCTCGACGCTCACGCCCTGAGCGGCGGCCGTCAGGACGCGCTCGGCACCCCGGTCCAGGGAGAGGATATGGCGGACACCCTCGGTGCGGACGGATTCGACCAGCTCGGCCTGCTGCGTGGTGGCAGTAATGACGATACGTACGTCGGCGTCGGCCAGGATGTGCGCGATCTGCGAGGCCGAGTCCGTCTCGTAGATGGGCACGGTGATGGCACCGCACGACAGTGCGGCGACGTCAATGAGTGCCCACTCGTAGGAAGTGGGGGCCAGGATCGCCAGGTGCTCGCCGGCCTCGAGGCCGATGCCGATGAGGCCACGCGCAAGCGAGTCGGCCTCGCCGAGGAACGTCTCCATCGTGACCGGACGCCACGCGCCGACATTGGAACGACGCTCAATCGCGACCTGCCCGGGGTGAGATGCAACGCGCTGGTGGAGCATCTTCGGCAGGTTCATGTCCTCGGTGGCTTCTCGCGTTGCGATCGACTCCCAAGAGCCGTCGGCGAGCCTGCGTACCGTCATTGCGGTCCTTTCGTGGGGTGGGCGCTTAGCGCCGTGCGTGGTGAGATCAGTTCTTCTTGCCGCGGCCGAAAAGCCCGCGCTTCTTGGGTGCCTCGGCGGAGACCGGGCCGCCGTACAGGGCGTCGATCTCATGGGCGTAGTCGGTGATGACCTTGCGGCGGCGTAGCTTCATCGACGGCGTCACGTAGCCATTCGCGACCGTAAAGGTGGCGTCGATGATACGGAACTTACGGATCGACTCGGCGCGGG
>ERZ772952.46-NODE-46-length-26953-cov-4.01011_pt1 | contig 26953 bp, 23 predicted proteins | sample MGYA00580686_ERZ772952 | MGnify/ENA primary metagenome ERZ772952 (study PRJEB29015, sample SAMEA2738074) | human oral metagenome | biome: human oral; feature: human-associated habitat; material: saliva | place: China | collected 2213 ... | reverse complement strand
ATGAAAAATGACTTCACCGCCGAACAATACGGATTGGTACTGTGGAGCCATGCGAGTGGATGGATTCCGGGAGCGCGAAACTATCGCGAAGCACATCCCACCACGTCGAATCCCATTCTCACCTCCGGCGGGAAGGCGACGAAAAATACGGTGCGACGCTTCCGCCCCCAAAGCTACGGCATGGACGTGGGCAAGAACGGGAACATGGCCACGGACAGAGCGACGCTCGGCGACTTCCCCTACGAAATGAATGTGGAAGACATTGCCAAGGCCGTGCAACGCAGTGGGATTCACCTCCGTTTCATACACAACGACTGCTGCGAAATGCAATGCATTGAAGTGGGCTATGCGCTGCGCGATGTAGCGGACTATGTAGCGGGATCGCCCATGCAAATTTCGGCCATCGGAGGATTCTACACCGACTTGCTCCGCCAGGGCTACTTCTCGCAAGACATTACCGATCTAGGCAAAACCTATGTCGACTACTATCTCGGTAAGGGCAGTCAGCCCTATGTTGAGAATTTCGGGGTGGTGTTCTCGATCTTGCGCACAGCCGATCTGCAAGCGGTGGCCGACTCGCTGGCGAAGGTGCTACCGAAAGATCTACCCGCGCTCAATGCACAGGGATTGCCCAACTACCCCAACACGGAGAACGTGCAACCTTATTCTCGCTATTCGAGCTATTTCTTCTATCGTCCGGAGTATTTCGACATGAGCGATGCCTTGCGTCAATTTCTGCCGGCCGAAGATTTCGAGAAAGTGCAGAAAGCACTCGACCGGGCCATTGTATATAAAGGAACCACGAAACGTTTCTACACCGGCATGGGCGCCGGACGACAATACTGGTGGAAAGGCCACTGGCGCAACACGCAGGATTACAACGACGCCATTTATGTGGACGAACGCAACTATTGCGGCGTTTCGATGTTCGTGCCGCAACAGCGCTATGCGGACAATGCGGCCCGCTGCCCGCAGGGTAATCTGAACACTACCTTCCGCGACACCGAATGGTACCGCGCGGCCGGTTGGAAAGCCGCTGGATGGTAACTGCTATTGTGACGCGGGCTACGGAAAATCAGTCGGAAGGAAAATTGGGCGCGCTCAAAAAAGAGACCGACCAATGTGAAAGCCACCGCCCCGTAGTTTATATAACCGCCTCGCCGGTATATAAGCTTCGTCGGTCGAAACAGCAGTCGGCCGGCGAAGCTTGCGCGTCCACGCACTCCGTTCTTGCATTTCCTCCCTATTTTCCTCTTCTTCCTTCCTAATTTCTTTTCATCTCTCCCTCTCTCTTCATGGCAGCTATCATCCTTTGGGTACTCAACCACCTCAGCTATTGGGTCATCTTCGTCGGCATGGCCATCGAAAGCTCGTTTATTCCCTTTCCTTCGGAAGCCGTCGTTCCTCCCGCCGCGTGGTTGGCACAGCAAGGCACGCTCGACATCGTTTTGGTCGTGGTGGCCACTTTGGGAGCGGACCTCGGCGGACTCATCAACTATGCACTGGCCTATTGGCTCGGACGCCCGGTCATCTACCGATTGGCAGAGACAAAATGGGCAAAAATGCTGCTGATCGACCGGGAGGCAATCGAAAAGAGCGAACGTTTCTTCCGCCACCACGGGGTGGTTTCCACCTTAGTGGGACGACTGGTGCCGGGCGTGCGACAACTCATCAGTATTCCCGCGGGTTTGTCGCGCATGCACATCGGTAAATTCCTGCTCTACACCACGCTCGGTGCCGGCGCATGGAACTGCGTGCTCGCTTTCCTGGGTTTCTACGTGATTCCCACCGCTTTTCCCGATCTCAAAACCACCGAACAGGTGATGGATCGCGCCAATCGCTACAGCCACGAGATCGGCTACGCCCTCATCGGCATCGTCGGCCTCTTGCTCGCCTATGCCGTCTACAAATATTGGCGTCATCAGAAAACGAAACAAGGAAAGGCCGACGAAAACGCCCAATGCAGCGACGAAAACGTCCACTAATTTGTTTTCCTTCTTCGTTCAACCGCCTAACGCACATGCTGATTCAACTTCCTCGTGCTTTCCGTGCGGAAATCACCCTCCCGACCAGTAAAAGCATCTCGGCGCGCGCCCTCATAATTCGTGCGCTTTGTGATACGCCTTGCCCGCTCACGGCCCTTTCGGACAGTGACGACACCCGGGCAATGGAAACGGCGCTGAAAAAAGTGGCAAGTAATTCCCAATCGGAGGAACCGCTTCTCCTCGACATCGGCGCGGCCGGTACCGCCATGCGCTTTCTCACGGCTTTTCTCGCCACGCGTGTCGGAAAGACTTTCCTCCTCACCGGCAGTCGGCGCATGAAACAGCGGCCCATCGCCCCGCTTGTCGAAGCCCTCCGCGCACTTGGTGCGGAAATCGACTATGCAGCAGAAGAAGGCTTCCCACCCCTCCGCATCAGCGGGAAGAAATTGCGTGGCGGAACGGTGGAACTCCCCGCTCAGATCAGTTCGCAGTACGTCTCTGCCCTGCTCATGATCGCTCCCACCCTCGAACAGGGTCTCCACCTCCAACTGCTCGGAGAAATCGCATCGGCACCTTATATTTCCATGACGCTCGCGCTCATGAAAACCTTTGGCGTCGAAGCAAAATGGGAGGGAAATCAGCTCTACGTCCCGTCCGCGGCCTACCACGGCCCAACGTCTTTCGCCGTCGAACCGGATTGGAGTGCTGCGTCCTACTGGTATGAGCTCGTGGCACTTTCGCCCGATCCGAAAACCCGCGTGTTGCTCCGCGGATTGCACGCAGAAAGCGTACAAGGTGACGCGGCTTGTGTCGATCTCTTTGCACCGCTCGGCGTGAAGACTGAATTCACACGCGAAGGGGCCTGCTTGACGAAACAAAACGCCCCCATTTCCGCACTTTATCAACGCGATTTTTCGGCCACTCCCGATCTCGCACAAACGCTCGTCGTCACTTGCGCCCTCCTCCGACGCGCCTTCCGTTTCACGGGACTCGCCTCGCTCCACATCAAAGAGACCGACCGCATCGCCGCCCTCACCCAAGAACTCCAACAATTCGGAGTGCACCTCACCTCCCCCGCTCTCGGCACATTACAATACGTGCCCGATACCCCATCTCAGCCACTGCTTGACGGAGGTGGCGTTCCGCAAATCCACACCTACGACGACCACCGCATGGCACTGGCCTTTGCGCCTGCCGCCCTCGTGACCGGAGCGGTCGAAATCCATCATCCCGAAGTGATCAGCAAATCTTATCCTCATTATTGGGACGATTTGCGCCGATTGGGTTGACTTTTCATGTGCTAAGCCGATCCGTCGTTTTCTTAGTTCGCTCCTTCATTCCCGGCGCGGCGCGGTCTGTCCTCAAATTCCCTCTTACACGTGACAAAACTCATTCTCCTTCTCATCGTTCTCGGCGTCGTCGCCGCCATCGCCGGTCTTGTGCGACAATGGTGGCTGGAACGCGAAATCCGCGAAGGCCGACTCGAAAAAATGCCCGAAGTTCGCGAAAGCGCCGCGGCCGGTTGTTGTGGTCTGCACGAAACCTGCGAAAAAGACAGCCTGCTCGCCGCGGTGAGTCGCGACATCGAGTATTACGAAGACGAAGAACTCGATCGCTTCCGCGGACGCGCCTCCGACCAATACAACGACAGCGAGATCGAAGAGTTCAACGAAGTGCTCACCACCCTCCGCTCCGAAGAAGTCGCCGGGTGGATCCGTTCGCTGCAACTGCGCGGCGTGGCCCTGCCCGACGAACTCAAAGACGATGTCATCCTCCTCGTCGGCGAACGCCGCATCGATCGTCCACACTAATCCACATCGGTCGTTCCCACTAATCCAATTTCATTTTCGTTCCACGGCATGTTATCCATTCTCTCCTACACCTTTTTCCAATACGCCCTCCTCGGCGCCCTGCTCAGCAGCCTACTCTGTGCCTGCGTGGGCAGTTACGTCGTGACGCGCCGCTTGGTCATTGCCGGCGGAGGGATGGCGCACGCCTCTCTGGGCGGTGTGGGAATGGGCGCTTTCTTCGGCTTCTCTCCCCTGCTCGGTGCCGCCGCATTCGCCTTGGTCGGCGGGCTGGGCATCGACTGGCTCAGTCGTCGGCGCGACGTCCGCTCGGACAGTGCCGTCGCCATGATTTGGACCCTCGGCATGAGCATCGGCATTCTCTTTGCTTATCTCGCTCCCGGTTTCATGACCGATCTGCCAACCTATCTTTTCGGCGATATACTCAGCATCTCACGCAGTGATCTCCAACTAATGGGCCTGCTCACCGCCTTCACGCTGCTCTTCTTCTTCGCCTTCGAGCGCATCATCGTCACTGTCGCCTACGATCCCGATTTCGCCCGCACACAAGGCTTGCCCGTGCGCGCATTTGAAACCGCCCTCACCCTCATCATGGCCTTGACCATCGTGGGTTGTCTCCGCATGGTCGGTATCATCTTGGTCGTTTCGCTCCTCTCCATCCCCCAACTCACCGCCGGACTTTTCGTCCGCAGTTTCCGGAACATGGTACTCGGTTCCATGGTTGTCGGTTTTGTCGACTGCCTCGGCGGGCTGTTTCTGTCCTATCTGCTCAATGTGCCCTCCGGCGCCTCAATCATCGTGGTGAGTGTCATGCTTTATTTCCTTGCGCGCACAATAAAATCCATCCTCCGACGTTCCACAAACAAAGGCACCGCCCAACAAGTATAACCCCACGACCTGCAGCTGACTCCGGCCGGCTGCCGGTTCGCGCCATCGCTTTTCTTCACATCAAACACCTCGCGCCCCTTCTCTTCGTCCTCAGCGTGCTGCTCGCCGGCTGCTCCACGCAACAGAACACCGCCCTTTCCAGGCGGTGGCAGTCGTTCGTGACTCGCTACAACGTGTTCTACAACGCCACGGTGGCCTACCAAGACGGCGAAGAAGCCCAACGCAACGGACTGCGCGAAGACTTCACGCGACGCCTCCCCGTCTTCGAAGTGGGCTACACCAAGCAACTCGGACTCGGCAAAACCAACTTCGAGCGCGCCGTCACCAAGTGTGAGAAAGCCATCCAACTGCACAGCATCAAGCGCAAGCCCGCCGTTAAAGTGGGTAGCAACGCTTCGCCTCGTCTCAAAGCCTATCTCTCGCGCAAGGAGTTCAACCCCTTCCTCAAAAACGCCTGGTTGCTCATGGGCAAAGCCCAGTTCCAACAGGGCGACTTCCTTGCCGCCGCCTCCACTTTCGCCCACCTCACTCGCTTCTACGCCGCCGAACCCGAGGTCGTGGCTGAAGCGCGCATATGGCTCATTCGCAGCGACGTGGCACTCGGCTGGCTCTACGACGCAGAGGACGTCGCCCAGCGTCTGACTCGAGAGCGACTCCCCAAACGCTTGGAAACCGAGCGCGACCGTTCGATGGCCGATTTGCTGCTCGCGCGCAACAACACCGCCGAAGCCATCCCGTATCTCGAACGGGCGGCACGTCACGGCAAAAACAGCTTCGAAAAAGCCCGTCTTTACTATCTCCTCGCCCAAGTCCAGCTCGAAAGCGGAGAGAAAGCGGCGGCCTACCGCGCCTTAGATCGTTGTCTGGCGCAAAGTCCGGCCTACGAACTAGCCTTCCAAGCCCGTATGCTCCAAACCGAGGCCGTCACCACCGCGCAGAGCACGCAAAAAATGCTCGCCCGCCTCAAACGCATGCTGCGCGACAAGAACAACAAAGACTATCTCGACCGCATCTACTACGCCACGGGCAATATCTACCTCGCCGCGCACGACACCGCCCGTGCGCTCGAAGCCTACGAACTCGGCCGCGTCCGCGCCACACAAAGCACCCCCGAGAAAGGTGTTCTGCTTCGTCGGCTCGGCGACCTCTATTGGCAACGCCAACGTTTCGACAAGGCACAACCCTGCTACACCGAAGCCATCGGGCTCCTCGACAAGGAAACCCAAGGCTACGACGAACTCCTGCGCCGCTCCGAGGTGCTCGACCACCTCGTGCCCTACACCCGCGTGGTCTTTGAGCAAGACTCACTGCTCACGCTGGCTCGCATGCCCGAGGCGGCCCGCAATGCCGTGATCGATCACGCCATCGAGGTGCTCAAGAAACAAGAAGAGGCCGATCGCCGCAATCGCAACGACAGTCTCCGTCGCGCGCGCAACGAAGGCAATGGAGAGGATGCCGCCAACCTGCCCACCGCCCCGACCGCGCCCAACCGCACCTCGAACGACAAGTCGTGGTACTTCTATAATCCCACCGCTGTGCAGCAGGGCAAACAGGCTTTCGTGCGGCAATGGGGCAACCGTCGCAACGAAGACGACTGGCGCCGCGCCAACCACAGTCTGTTGGCGGACAGCAAGACCGAAGGCTACGACTACGCCGCCGAAGACAGCATCAAGGCGTTGGTAGCTGCCCGCCGCGACAGCCTGTCGGCAAAAGGACTGAGTGGCGATGCCCTCGAAACGGCAATACGCGACTATGCCGCACAACTCGCCGGCGAAAAGCCCGACTCGCCGGCCGACACCACGCGCAACGCCGGTAAGAAAGGTAAGGGAGAACTCGACCCGCACACCCGCGCCTACTACCTCGCCCATATTCCCCTCACCCCCGAGGCACAACAAGAATCCCACCGCCTGTTGCGTGATGCGCTCTTCGGTGCCGGCGTGGTCGAAAACGAAGAACTCGGCGACTATGCGCTGGCCGAACGCACGCTGCGCCGACTCATTCGAGACTATCCGGATTTCGACCGACTGCCGGAAGCCTACTACCAGCTGTTCCTCCTCGCTCGACGCGGAGGGAAACAGGAGACGGCCGACAAATATCGTGCCATCATGGCCCGTTCCTATCCCCACCACGTGCTCACTCGCACCATTACGGACCCCGATTTCGAACGCAACGCGCGCTACGGGCGCGAGCTTGAGGATTCCCTCTATGCGGCCACCTATGCGGCCTATCTCAATGGGCAGAACGACGAGGTGGCACGCAATTTCGCCCGCTCGTCGTCGACCTATCCCGGAGGGCTCAACCGCCCGAAATTTCTCCTCGTCCATGCCCTCTCCCGCATCGGGACGGCGCCGCGCGACACCCTCATTGCCGAGTTTTCCGCCCTGGCCAAAGATTTCCCCAAGAGCGATGTGGCCGAAATGGCGGCCATGATGGCCAAAGGACTCAAAGAGGGACGCACTCCGGCGGGCGGAAAGTACCGACCGGGCAGCCTTTGGGAACGTCGACTCGACGAAACCACTGCCGAGAATGCCGCTGAGGGCGACAAGCGCACCCTCAGTCCCGAACGCAACGTGCCCTTTGCCTTCGTCGTGGCCTACCCCACCGACAGCCTCCCCGACGACAAGATCCTCTATGAGCTGGCGCGCTTCAACTTCAGCCGCTTCGTCTCACGAGGACTCGACATCAACAAACAACAGTTGGGGGCGCTCACGCTCTTCCGCGTCGACGGATTTGTGTCGTTCGCCGATGTGCACTACTACGCCCAGCAGCTCTATGGCACGCCCACTCTGCGACAACTGCTTCGCAATGCGCGCACACTGCTCATCAGCAAAGACAACTTGAAACTCCTCGGCACGGTAGTCAGCTTCGACGAATACCGCCAATTCTACGACAAGCATTTCGCCCCACAGAAAATCAAAGCTGACCTGCCCACAGAATACGCGCCGGACGACGAACAGCCCAAGCAGATTTACGAGGACGAACTACCCGACCGACCCAAATCGCCCACCGACAACAAGCGAAAGAACGCGACGACGGACGACGACTATGAGTATGACGAGTAGCCGGCCGACGTAGTCGAACAGAAAAAACTCCGCCTCGTGCACTATGCACGAGGCGGAGTTTTTCCGTTCACCAAAAACGGAATACAATGTAGCCGCTTCGCCGACACCGTCATTCGGCTCGCCCAGCAGAAAAGAGAGGCGTGCGCATCAAACCCTAGCAATTCACCGGACGGACGCAGCCCGCCGCATGCAATCCCGGCACGCGCCTGGAGAAAGCGCATGTCGACGCCGTGGGGGTCTATCGAACGGGGTGGGCGGCACAGCCACGCGCGGCTACGCCCCTCAGCGTTCCAGGTCCTGATCACCGCCGGCAGCAATTCGGTCTCTCCGCCGGCGGAGCAGTGTGATCAGTGCTCCGTAGAGGAGGACGTCTACCAGTAGCAACAAATTGATGTTGATCGCCCGGCGAACCAGCAAAGCATTGACGGCCATGATCAGTAGCTGCAGCGCCACAATTAGCACCAAAGCCCACGACATGGAACAACCGGCGGCCAGCGCCAGGTGATGAATGTGTGTTTTGTCGGGATGGAAAATCCCCTTGCCGTGCACCAAACGCATGCAGGCCACGCGCACCAAATCGAAAACCGGTACCGCCAACAAGGTGATCACAACCACCATGCCGTGCGGGCGCGGAGCCAGCACAGAGGGATTATTCATGGCATACTTGATCGAGAGGTACGCCAGGGTGTAGCCCAGCACCAAACTGCCGGTGTCGCCCATGAACGTCTTGGTGCCCCGACGTTCGGAACCGAACACGTTGAAGAAGAAAAACGCAGCCACTGCGCCGATCAGTCCGAGCGAGACCAAGGTGTAGGACTCCACGCCCAACTCCCAGAACAAGGCCGCAAAGGCCGCGAGCGCCAGCATAGCAAGTCCACTCGAGAGTCCGTCGATGCCGTCGATGAGATTCACCGAGTTGACAATGAGCAGACACACAAACACCGTCAGTGCACTGCCCGCCCAAAACGGAATTTCCCAAAGACCAAACAAGCCGTAGAGGTTGTTGATGTACAAACCGCACAAGGGCATGAAGGCCGAGGCCGCCACCTGCACCGCAAACTTCACACGCGCGCTGAGTCCCAGCAGATCATCGAGCACACCGATGAGATAGATGAGAAACAGCCCCGCCATGAGGATCATCGTCGAGAGGCGAAAAACCGGCAATTGAGAACTCTCTACACTGACACCCAGATAGAGGAAACCCGCCACAATGCCGATGGACATGGCCGGTGCAAACAACAAACCGCCCAGACGGGGAATCTTGTTGTGATGTACCTTCCGCTCGTTGGGCTGATCGTAAAGCCCCTTTTGACGACAGAGCTCTATGAGCCAGGGCATGAGCAGCGCCGTGAAGGCAAAACTCACGACGAAGGTGATGACTAACTGTATGATACTGACGACATCCATGGGTTTTCAAGTGTTGAGAAAGGAGGTAATGCTGGAGGCATTCGAAGTACGTGAGAAGCTGCTCCGGCTATGGGCATCCGCGTTGCGAACAAGATCTGGTCGGCGCGACAAACGCGACAGCCGACGGTCTCAGCCGCAAAGACTAAACAAAGGTACAAAAAAAGGCGTAATTGCAAGCATAAAAAGTCAGGTTGTGTGTGCTTCATAGTGGTGCGGCTGTGCGCAGCCCCTTTGCGGAATTGGGGCATCTGGGCCAACAAGGCCTTGTGCGCAGCGGCCGAATCGACTGCAAAGTTACGAACCAGCGCAAAAACACACAAGAATAATCGCAACAAAATCAGAATTATTTTTCCGATTCGAACATTCCATCAGGCAAAACGCGGAGCGAAGAAACGAGACTGCCCGATCATTACAGCAAACAAGGGGACTTTTCACCATCTTCCCCCCGACTTCGCTCGGCACTGCGACAATCCGTTTGCTCCTGCCCCATCATTCGCACGTCTACGCGCCCGCGCGCGTGTACGTTTTTCGATAATGATCTTCACCCTTCACCGACCACCTCTATCTCACTCAAAATGTGCCCGTTAGGGGTGAATGCTTTGCATTTGTTTGCAGTTAACCATCTTCACTCAAAAAGCGTCACTGCGACTTACCTACTTTTCAACAACAAAGCCCCTTCGGTTCGGCGGCTCGGTATGGGTGAACTCCGCCTTTTTTCGTCCTTCACCGAAACCTTCACCTTTATTCCGCTGATTTACTGCAATTTGCAGCATATCGATTTCTAAAAAATGGGTGAAGCAAAAAAAGGTACTTCTTCACCCTTCCGCGCCCTCTATCCTCCTGGTAATAAGCCTATTCGTTCGCAACGTGTGAAGAGGTGAAGGAAAAAAAACGGAAAAACGCCGGACGCACGCGCGCGCGAGGAGACGCCTAAAATGAGGGGTGGATTCTTGACGGGCGCACCGATCGGCTCATGGTGTGTGCTTTGCTTTGTGGCACAACTAGCCACACGCATAAAGAATTCTACAGACAAAGCTTGTTCGGAACTAAGAAAAACGTAACTTTGTCGCATGAATGATTTGACCACCACCGGCCAGGTTCCCTCGTCCTTCCTTCGCCGGTTGTTTCTCTTGTGTTGGCTCATGGCCTCGGTGGCCGGAGCGCAAACCTCCGAGGTCGACCTCTTTCGTCAGCTGTCGCCGCAACACGATTCGGATTCCATCGAGATGAACACCCTCTATCTCGATGCGGATGCGCTCGCCTTTTTCAAAGACAACGAATACGACGGCAACATCACGAAGGGCTACACACTGCCCGGGGTGCGCTTCACCCCCCATTTGGTCTACAGTCCGCGTGCTGAGTTGCGTTTCGAGCTGGGCGCTTCGGCGCTCGTCTACGACGGTACGAACCGCTACCCCAACTATGCCTTTCACGACATCGTGACCTGGAAGGGAGGTGCCTACCAAGGCGGTGCGCACGTGCTGCCTTACTTCAGAGCCGTGGTGCGCATGGGAGCCACGACTTTCGTGCTCGGCGACCTCTACGGGGGGGCGAGCCACGAACTGATCCTCCCGCTCTACAAACCTGAGAATCTCCTGACCACCGACCCCGAAAAGGGTTTTCAAACGCAGATCAGCACGCAGCGGTGGAAGATGGACGCATGGATCGACTGGCAGAGCTTCATTTTCGAGATGGACAAGCATCAAGAAGCTTTCACGGTCGGGATGACACAACGGGTGCACCTACTGCGCCCACGCCCCTACGGCTGGTCGCTCGATGTGCCTTTGCAAATGACGGTGCAGCACCGCGGCGGGGAGCAAGACGACACGGATTTGGGGGTGCAAACGCTCTGCAACGGCAGCATCGGGCTACAACTGCGCAAAACATGGGATCGGCGTGTGCTGAATGCGGCGGAACTGGAGGTGCACGCGCTCGGCGCCTACCAACAAGCAGGAAAGTTGTGGCCGTTCAACACCGGTTCCGGACTCTGGGCCGGGGCGGCACTCGACTTACTGCATGCGCTGAGGGTGCGTGTGGGCTGGTGGCAGGCAAAGGACTTTGTGACGCTCTACGGCAGCCCATTCTTCAACACGCTCTCGCTCAAAGTGGACGGGGCTCGCTTCACCCGCATGAACACGATCTATTGGAGTGTGGAATATGTGCGTCCATTCGGCCACGACTATGCTTTCGGCGCGAAGGCTAACGGCTTCCTGACCGATGCCGGACGACTATTCCGCAAGGATGGTTCGACAGATCCTGCGGCGCTGCGACATGCGTTCTCTTTCGGGGTGTTCCTCCGCGCGCAACCGCGCTTCTTACTGAAAAGATTCAAGTGACGGCACAAACAAAATCGCCCCCACTGTTGCAAACAACTGTGGGGGCGATTTTATTTTGGGGCCTTGGCAAAGCCGGACGGGCACTTTCAACGAACCAAGGTTTAGGAATGGAATGCGTGGAACGACCGTGCATCGAATCCCGAAGTGTCTTCGGCAGGTGGCAGAGGTTTTACGTGGCAATTGATCAGACGGAAACAGCCTATACGTAAGGGAGACTTGCGTGGAATCGACGAGCGCAGTGCGCTACCCGAGTCACTCGGCTTGCAATTCGCCTGCCGTGGCAAGTGGGCGCCAGCCTTCGCCGTAAGTGGCGTGTGCGTCGGTGACGACCACAAAGGCTTTGGGATCGACTTCCTGCACCTTGAGTTTGACGGCGGGGATTTCCTTGTTAGACACCACGAGGAAGAGCATTTCCTTGTCGTCCTTGGAATAGAGGCCACTGCTTTTGATGCGCGTGGCGGAGCGATCGAGGGTTTCGAGGATGAAGCTGCGCAGCTCTTCGTTGGGGCGGTCGGAAATGACAAACACGAGTTTGTCGTCCTGCGCGCCATTGATGACGTAGCCAATGGTGCGTGCGGAAACGAAGATGGCGATGAGCGAATAGAAAGAGAGTAACCATGAGCCGCTGCCGGCAACGTCTTTGGCCCCCAAACCGAAGCCGATCACGACCAAACCGGAGAGGACGACGACGCCATCGCAAATGAGGATGCCGTTGGAGAAACGGATGTGCGCATATTTCTGCAAGAACATGGCGACAATGTCCGTTCCGCCGGTGGTGGCCTGTTGACGCACGACGAAACCGCAACCTAAGCCAATCATGGCGGCACCGATGATGGAGGTGAGCATGAGGTGGTCGGTCATGTTGATGACGCCGCCGCAAAGTTTCGTGGGATCGAGGGCGTGGAGGGAGGCGGCATCAGGATAGGCCAGAAGCGAGAGGCCATTCATGATGACGGGGGCGATGAGTGCGGCGAAAATGGTGCGCGCGCCGAGTTTCGCGCCGAGGAAAATGGAGGCGAGTACGAGCAGGGGGACATCAAAGAAATAGCCAAATGTGCCGACCTGGATGGAGGGGAAAATATTGTGAAGCACAATGCTTGCGCCGTAGACGCCGCCGGGTACGATGTTGTAGGGGTTGATGAAAAAGACGAAGCCGGCGCACATGACGATGACGCCGATCAAAATATAGACCCACGACGTCCACCAAGAAAAATGACGGGCGGGTTCACTCCAAGCTTTGAGTCGCTCGCCGAGGGTGCGAGCCGAAACAGAAGAAGTACGCGGTGTTTCTTTGACCATGGGGAATTACGGGTAAGGGGTTGTGAGCGATGAAGCGACAAACGGCACTTCGCATTGTGCACAAAGTTACGAACTTCGGAACGAACGGGGGAGCAGAAACGAGGGTTTTGTATTTTTTGGTCTGTTTCTGCACAAACCCCGTGTGCATGTGCACGATGTTCTCTAAAAAACAACACGCTCTCCGATGCGAATACATCGGGGAGCGTGTGCCCGGAGCGGGACTCGAACCCGCACGACCGCAATGGCCAAGGGATTTTAAGTCCCTCGTGTCTACCATTCCACCATCCGGGCCGGTTGTGCGCGTGCAAAGATAAGGAGAAAAGCGCGATTGGCCAAACTGCAAGTGCTAGTTTTGCACGACGAAGACATCGGCGGTCGGCGTATAGACCGCCCGATAGCGAAAGAGATGCGCGCTGCGACGCCCGTCGGCGGGTGCATTGACGGGAATGCCTCCGTTGGACAGGTCGTAGAGGCGTGAACATCGCTCGCAACTGACGTGTTCAAACCGATCGGGGGCTGCCATGAGCCGGCGTTCGATGTTGTCGTTGTTATAGCAAACGGGGCAGACGGCATCGTAGGCCATGACGGGAAACGTGCCGTCGAAGGCGGGCACCGAAGGGGTGCCGACGATGAAGCCCGCAATGCTCTGCGGCCGGCCGTAGGCTTCGAGTGCGGTGCGCGGTAAACTCGTCGCGGTGCCTCCGGAAAGGGGCGTGAGTTGATAGCGATGCGCATCGTAGGTGACGAGACACCACGACCCGGGGCTGCTCACGGCACTGCGCAACGCCGGGGCTGCGCTGACGGGAGTGAGGCGAAGAAAGGCCGGGTACGAAGAAAAACGGCGTTGCGTGTCGTCGCCGCACGACGAGAGGAGTCCGTTCGTCAGGCAGGCGAGGAGCACACCGGCGAGGAAGACGGGCAAACAGTGCCGGAGCGCGCGCAATGCCTGTCCGCCCGCTCGGAGACTCGGCGACAAGGCGAATGCACCGCTGCACCGACTAAACATGGGCGAGCACTTGCGAAAGGAAGGTGGCGATGCCGTCGGGCGCTTTCTTGAGGTGCTTTTCCACCATCTTGCGCATGAAGAAGTTGAGTTCGGTTCCCACTGTGACTTTCATTGCACACTGGCTGCTGCCTTGCGGCAGAAGCTGAACCCAAACGGTGGCACTGACAGGCGAACCTTGCGTGACGAGTTTCACCATTTTGGGTTCATCGCGCTCGACGATGGCGAGGGTGATTTGGCCCATTTTGGTGTCGGCCGAAAGACTGTCCTGGGTGAAGCTCATCTGTTCGAGATAGCCTCTCATCTCCTCGAGACGTTCGGGCGTGATTTGGTCTTTGTTCACCTGGTCGGCGGGAACCTGCTGGAGCAGTTGCTGTAATCGTTCGGGGTCGGCGAAGGCCTGCTTGAGCACTTCAAAACGACGAAGGTCGGCCATGCGTGCATAGGCTTCGGCCTGCGTGGTGTTGAGGGTGTAGATCTGCGATTCGTATTTGGTCATACGGCTGGGAAGGGATTTCGAAGGAATCGAGTAGCAAAAAAATGGAGGTTAGACTTCGGGCGTCCACGTCGAAGGGTTGGCGCGCCAGCGAGCAAGCAGGGGGAGCTGGCTCTCGTCGATGTAGCCCACGCGACAAGCGGTTTCGACCACTGCTTCGTAGTTGGTAAGCGTGGTGAGTGTCACGCCGGCAGCGGCGAAAGCTTCGGCGGCCACGGGGAAACCATAGGTGAAGCTGGCCACCATGCCGAGAATTTCGAAGCCGGCAGCACGAAGGGCCTCAACAGCTTTGAGACTGCTTCCGCCGGTGGAGATGAGGTCTTCGACAACGACGATGCGTGCGCCCTCGGGAAGGGTGCCTTCGATAAGGTTGCCCATGCCGTGATCCTTGGCTTTCGAACGGACGTAGCACATGGGAAGTCCGAGTTCGTCGGCAACCAAAGCACCTTGGGCGATGGCGCCCGTTGCTACGCCGGCAATGGCAGTGGCTTCGGGATATTGACGGCGAATGAGGGCGGCAAGTTGCTCTTTGACGAAGGTGCGCACCTGCGGATAGGCGAGGGTTTTGCGATTGTCGCAATAGAAGGGAGACAACCAACCGCTGGCCCAGGTGAAGGGTTGCGTGGGTTGGACTTTGATGCACTGGACGCTGAGCAGCTGCTCGGCGAATTGGGAGGCGATGGTGGTCATGTTTATACCGTGGTTTAAGAGTTTTTCTTGGGGGAGCGGCCGATCAAACTCAAATGGATGAAGCGTGCGGCGCGATCGGGGGCACCGACGGAACCGAGGCGGTGGCGCATCTCGGCGTAGCCCGACAACTGAGCGCGCCGCGTGGGACTGTCTTCAAGTAAGGGGGCGAGATGCGCCGCAAGGTTTGCGGGGCGCGTGTCGTCGGCGAGGAGTTCGGGCACGACTTCCCGATTGGCAATGAGATTGACGAGCGAGATGAAGGGACACTTCAGGAAGTAGGGACGCAATTTTCGTACCAAAATGCCGCCCTTCATGTTGTAGCACACCACTTGGGGCACATTGAAGAGGGCCGTTTCGAGGGTGGCGGTGCCGCTCGTGACGAGTACGGCGCGAGCGTGGGTGAGGAGCGCAAAGGTCTCGCCGCGGACAGCGCAGAGGGGGAGCGGCCCCGAAGACGTGGCGGAAGATGTGAGAGCGGCGGCTGTTTTTCCGGCATCGTCTGATGTAGCTGCCGAAGCAGCGGAGAGCGAGATGCCGTAACGCGCATACTCCTCGTCGGAAATGCCGGGAGCGGCGGCCAACACAACTCGATAACGCGCGGGATCGGCCACTCGACGCACTGCTTCGAGCATGCGCGGCAAATTGTCGGCGACCTCGGCTCGACGTGAACCCGCCAACACAGCGATCAGTTCCCGATCATCGTTCCACCCGTGACGAACGCAAAAGGCTTCGCGCGTTTCTTCGTAAGTGGAGAGAAAAGCACTCACTTCATCGTGGGAGGGATTGCCGACATACTCCACGGGGTAGTGGTGGCGTCGCGAGAAATAGTCGACTTCGAAGGGAAGAATCGACAGAAGGTGGTCGACATTGCGGCGAATGCTGCGGATGCGCCCTTCTTTCCACGCCCAAATTTTGGGCGCGATGTAGTAGAAAACGGGACAAACGTTATGCGATTTCACCCATTCCGCGATTTTCAAATTGAAACCGGGGTAATCCACCAATACAACACAATGGGGTTGCCAAGATTCGATGGCGTTTTCGCAGTCGCGGAGGGCGCGGAGGATCGTCCGAAGATGGAGCACCACTTGCACAAAGCCCATGTAAGCCAAGTCGCGGTAGTGGCGCAACAATTGCATACCCTCGGCTTGCATGAGGTCGCCGCCGAAACCGCGAAACTCGGCTTCGGCATCGTTCGCCCGAAGCGAACGGATGAGATGGGAGGCGTGCAAATCGCCGGAGGCTTCGCCGGCTACGAAGAAATAGCGCATGAGCGGTAAGTGGGAGAAGGGGGTGGAGACGTAGGTGGAAGGAACTGTCGCCCCGCTGGGAGATCAGAGGCGAAACGAGTGGAGCAATTCGTAGTGGGTGCTGTCGAGCGTCTGCGGGGTGATGGCTACATAGCCGTGTGCTAACGCCCAACGATCGGTGTCTTCCGCTTCGGGCTCCAATTCCATCGGTTCGCCGGTCAACCAATAGTAAGGTGTGCCGCTTCGAGGACGACGACTTTCGACGATCTCGTTGATCCAACGCGAACGCGCCATACGGCAAACGCGAACTCCATTGAAAGATTCACGCGCGGGGAAATTGACGTTGAGTGTCGAGAAAGGCGGCAGGCCGTCGCACAAGAGTTTAATCACGATCTCCCGAATGTAGGGAACACAAGGGGAGAAATCGGCTTCTGGCCGATGGTCACACAGCGAAAATCCCACTGCGGGAATGCCTTGCAAGGCCCCTTCGGACGCAGCGCCCATTGTGCCGGAATAGAAGGTATTGACACTCGAATTGTCGCCGTGGTTGATGCCGGTCACCACCAGGTCGGGCGTACGTCCGCGCTCAGGCAACAAGACATTGAAGGCCAATTTCACACAGTCGACGGGACTGCCGGAACAAGCGAAGATTTCCAACCCTTCTTCGCGGTGCACCAAACGGTTGTGAATGGGAGCAGTCGAAGTGATGGCGCATCCATAGCCCGAACGTCCGCCGCCGGGAGCGACAACGAGCAGGTCGGCCATAGGATAGAGCGTGTCTATCAGGGTATTGATGCCCGCAGCTTTGTAGCCGTCATCGTTGGAGATGAGAATATAGGGACGAGACACGCCACGGTCGTTAGGTTCTGTCATAAGTTTATTGTAGTTGTGTTGAGTCATGGGGTGGACTGTCGGGTCAACAGCCACAAAACGATCGGTGCACCGATCAGTGGAGTCACGGCATTGAGGGGAAGGTTGCCGCCGGTGAAGGGGAGGCTGCAAAGCAACTGACAGCTCAATGTCAGCACCGCGCCCACTCCGAGCGTGGTCGGCAGGACGTATCGGTGAAGCGAAGTGCCGCACAGCAAACGAGCCAGGTGAGGCGCCGCCAGCCCGATGAAGGCGATCGGACCGCAAAAGGCGGTTGTGCAAGCACTGATCCAGCCCACGGCGAAGAGCAGATGCGAACGACTTTTGCGGGGAGAAACACCGAGGGTGACGGCATAATCTTCGCCGAGCAACCAGGCATCGAGCACGGCATGGTTGCGCAGACAATAGCCGAGGGGGAAAACCAGGGCAAGCGCGAAGAGCGGAAGGCGCGCTCGGCCCACCGCCGAGAAATCGCCCATTGTCCACAGCTGAAAACTCCGCAGACCATCGGCTGTGGAATAGTAGGCAATGAGGGCAAGCACCGACGAAAGGAGAAACGAGACCATCACACCGGCGACCAACAACGACGTGCCGCGGCACGCGCTGCGGGCGAGCAGCACAATCACCGCCAGCACACTCAGCGCCCCGCACAATGCGGTGAACACGTTGAACCATTCGCCGACGAAAAGCGGGAACCTCGTTTGCAGCATCCCGGCGATCAGGCTCCACAGCAGGGGGCCAATCGCAGCTCCCACCGCAGCCCCGGCATGAATACCGAAGAGCGACGGATCGGCCAGGGGATTTTCGAAGAGCGTCTGCGTGATGAGTCCACAAACGCCCAACCCTCCGCCGACAAGCAACGCTGTGAGCAAACGGGGGAGTCGGAAATCCGTCACAATGACCCGCGTGCTTTCTATCGTTTCCCCGCCCAAGAGCGCCGTCACGACATCGCCAATCGAAATAGGGACACTGCCGCAGCACAGTCCCACGAAAAGGAGTGCCGGCACAAGGGCAAGCAAGCACAGCAGCAAAACAGATCGGCGTGTTCTAAGCATGTCGCAAAATCACGAGAGTGTGGAGGAGCGCGCAGCCCACAACGTCCGCTTCTACGTCGTCCCGGGATGCGCGTCAGCGCGTATGGTCTGCCACGTCAGCGCAACGGGGTGAAAAGGCTGTCGGCCCAAGCGGCACCCGGCGTTGTCGGCGCCGGAGCCGCTTCATTCGTTCCGACGTGCAGCACGTGCTGCCACGCACGCAAGAGAAGCGAGGGGGCGAAAGGCGTTTCTTCGTAGTAAGCCCGCCGAAGGGTGTTGCAACCCCAGACGCGGTGTTCGCGGAAGGGGCGGAATTGCGCATTGAGGGGGTGTTCTTGTCGCAAAGTCGCGTAGGTGAGTTCTTGAGGCGCACCGTATTTCACCACCCAAATGTCTGCATCGGCACAGCGCTTCAACATGCGTTCGGGGTCCATCGGCACACTGCCGGCTTGCGCATTGTCGGCGCCGACATAGCGACCGCCGGCATCGGCAATGACGCGCGCCACATAGCTCCGGCCGCCGGGCACATACCACGTGCCGTGTTCCGCACGGTCCACCATCACACGCGGTCTGCGCACACTGTCATTTGCCGCCGTTTGCCGTTCGCACATTGCGCGGTAAGCCCGTTCTTCTTCGTCGAAAAGACTATCAGCCGCTGCACCGCGACCGACCAAACGGCCATAGAAGCGCATCCATTCGGCGCGCCCGAGCGGAGTGGTTTCCATGTAATCGGCACAGCACACGGTAGGAATGCCGACTTGCTCAACCGTCGAGGGGTGTTCGCCGTCGAACGGTGCATACCACCAGGCGTCGACATCGGCCGCTTTCATACGTTCCACATCGGGTGTGGCGCCCGAGCCGAAATCAGTGAGCTGTGCAAGCCGCAAGCGGGGCGAAACGACAAATCGCGCATCGCAAATCCCGGCCAAGCAATCGGCCGCACCGAGGCGCAGCAACAAAGCCGCGTGAACCGTGCTTTGGGGCAGGACATGGCGACAGGGCACTTCTATCACCGTGCACGTATTCGGCACGCGCGGTGAGGTGCCGCGCCGCACCAAGGCATATTCGGCACGCACACTCGCCGTGTCCCAGGGATCGAGCACCATGACTCGGTCGTAGTCCGCGCGGGTTTCGATGCGCAACCATCGCGCATAGCGCAATCGTCCGCCACCGGGCGGTTCTGTCACGCAGGCCACACAGAGCCACAAGCAGCCGATCAGCGCAAGCAGCGCCCTACCCCACCGCTTCATGTGGTGAGCAGGGTGACTTCGCCGGCCAGCGAAGTGTTCATTTTCGCTTTGACCACTTCCAGATCCGTTTCGTGACCGAGCAGGAACATGAGTTTCGCCACAACGGCCTCGACCGTCATGTCGCGCCCGTTGAGCACCCCGGCTTCGATGAGGCGCAACGAGGTTTCGTAGCGTCCCATGTCGACCGCGCCTGTGGCGCACTGCGATGTATTGACGATCACCACGCCACGCTGACACAGCGCCGTCAATTGCTCGTAGAGCCACGGCTTGCGCGGCGCATTGCCGGCGCCGTAGGTTTTGAGCACCAACCCGCGCAGTCCGGGAATATTGGCCACTGCGGCCACCACCTCCTCACGAATTCCCGGGAAAAGGGTGAGAATGGCCACATGCGTGTCGAGTTGGCAGAATGGGCGGAAGGCCGCCGCCGTGGGACGCCGCAAGATGTAGGGCTCTTCAAACCGAATGTGAATACCGGCATGCGCCAAAGCGGGATAGTTGAAGGAACGAAAGGCATTGAACCCTTCCGAATTGATTTTCGTGGTGCGGTTGCCTCGCAAAAGGCGGTTTTCAAAGAAGATGCACACCTCGGGCACCACCGGCGCACCATCGGCGTGGCGTGCCGCAGCAATTTCTATGGCAGTGAGCAGGTTTTCCTTGCCGTCCGTACGCAACTGTCCGATGGGCAGCTGACTGCCGGTCACCACGACGGGTTTGGCCAGGTTTTCGAGCATGAAACTCAAGGCCGATGCCGTGAAAGCCATCGTATCGGTGCCGTGCAGCAGCACAAAACCGTCGTAATGTTCGTAGTTTTGCGCTATGATTTCCACCATGCGGCACCAGTATTTCGGTTCCATGTCCGACGAGTCGATCGGGGGGCCGAACGTGACGGTGTCGATGTCATAGTGAAAGCGTTCCAGTTCCGGCACGAAATTGCTGATGTGCTCCCAATCGAAGGCCTCGAGCGCTCCCGTGACGGGATTCTCGAGCATGCCGATTGTTCCGCCGGTGTAGATGAGAAGTATGCGGGGTGCGTTCATGAGCTTTGCTTTGCCGGCAAACTTACGAAAATAATTTGACATGGCGGGAGGCGGCGCACGCGTTTTTCAGCGCGCTCACGACGCGATTTCTGCCCGCCGCACCGCACGCATTTTGCACTTCGAGCGGTCAACCTGCACTTAACACGACAATGTGCTCTACACTTACGAAAATTATCGTACCTTTGTCCGCACTACGTGCCGATTGGCACTCCCCGCCAGCGGGGAAAACTTCACAGCAATAGAACGCTCATTTTCACATGAAAGAATTCATCCACACCGAAGCTCGTGCCGAAACCGCCGTCTTGGTCGCCCTCATCACCAAGACGCAGGACGAGCGGAAGACCAACGAATATCTCGACGAACTGGAGTTTCTCGCCGAAACGGCGGGCGCGCAGACCGTGCGCCGCTTCACTCAACGCATCGACGGTCCCAGCAGCGTCACCTATGTGGGCAAAGGCAAGCTCGAAGAGATTCGTCAATACATCGAAGACTGCGAACAGGCGGCCGACGAGGCGGAGAAAGACCCGCTCTGGCCGGCTGATGAGGAGAAGCCTCAGCCCGTGGGCATGGTGATCTTCGACGACGAACTCTCTGCCAAACAGCTCCGCAACATCGAATCCGTGCTGCAGGTCAAGATTCTCGACCGCACCTCGCTCATCCTCGACATCTTCGCCATGCGCGCCCAAACCGCCAACGCCAAAACGCAGGTGGAATTGGCGCAATATCGCTACATGCTCCCGCGCCTGCAGCGCCTGTGGACGCACCTTGAGCGCCAAGGCGGTGGATCGGGGGGTGCCGGCGGTGGCAAAGGCGGCAGCGTGGGACTGCGCGGCCCGGGCGAAACGCAGCTCGAAATGGACCGCCGTATCATCCTCAACCGCATGTCGCTCCTCAAAGAACGACTCGCCGAAATCGACAAGCAGAAACGCACCCAGCGACAAAATCGCGGCAAAATGGTGCGCGTGGCGCTCGTCGGCTACACCAACGTCGGAAAATCGACCCTGCTCAATCTGCTGTCCAAAAGCGATGTCTTTGCCGAAAACAAGCTCTTCGCCACCCTCGACACGACGGTGCGCAAAGTCGTGGTGAGCAACCTGCCTTTCCTGCTGGCCGACACCGTCGGCTTCATTCGCAAACTCCCGACCGATCTCGTGGAGTCGTTCAAATCGACCCTCGACGAGACGCGCGAAGCCGATCTGCTCGTGCATGTGGTCGACGTGAGCCACCCGGATTTCGAAGAACAAATCGAAGTGGTGAACCGCACGCTCTGCGACTTGGGCTGTGCCGACAAACCACAGATTTTGATTTTCAACAAGATGGACGCCTACACCTTCACGCCGAAAGATCCGAACGATCTCACCCCGGCGGGCAAGGAAAACATTCCGTTGCCGGAACTCATGCAAACGTGGATGGCACGCGCCGCAGGCACCGCCGAAGCCCGCCATCCGGGCGCCGGCGCGGTGTCGGACGTGATTTTCATCTCTGCGCGCCAAAAGCAGAACATCGACGAGCTCCGCGAACTGCTCTACACACGGGTGCGCGAACTCCATGTGCAGAAATACCCGTACAACGATTTCCTCTATCAGGAATATTCGCCCGACGGCGAACCGGTGTGAAGACCGAAACCGTCGTCGACCTCCCGTAGGGGAACGAAAACACGCCGCTTCTCGACCAATACGCGGGACGAATTTTTCGATTCGTCCCGCGTTTCTTGTTCCGTCTCCGTGTCGCGGATCGCCCACTGCGGTGAAGGTGAAGCAAGTCTCGTGCGCACGCGCGGGTTACGCGCGCCTCAGCGAGTTTTCGTTTTTCATCTTCACCCTTCACCATCCCTACTTTTTTGCCTGATCGGCAGGCATTTTGGGGTGAAGGTTAGTTCACTTTCCGTCTTCACCTCGAAAGTGAACCAAAAAACGAAAAGCCTTCACCCTTATCGAGCTATGGCACAAGAAGTTGCGGCATACGGGTGAAGGAGTGAAGGCAAAAAACAAAAACCTCCTGACGCGCGCGCGTACGCGAGCACGCGAGAAGCAGCTTTTTCAACGCTTTTTTCTCGGCCGCGGCAAGGGCAGCACTTCGGCCAGGATTTTGACCACACGCAGGGCCTCGACGCGGTGTTCAACGTCGAGAATGTAATGCAACTTGGCGCCGGGATAGGGAGTGCCGGTTTCGGCATCAGCCATCCACGCTTCGAGCGCCGGGTGCATCTTCACATAGGCCACATTGTCGCAGAGCAACACAGCGGGTTTCTCATCGACATAGAGCAGGTGGTCGCCAAACATTTTGCGCACGCGCACTGCGCCGGCATCGGCCAGTTGTGTGGCAACGAAATCGACAAATTCAGGAGTACAAGCCATGGATATCTGTTGAGACATGGGGAAAGCGCACGCTTTTTGCGCCCGCCGAGAAACAAAACCGCCCCGGCACTTGCAGGGCAGTGCAAGTGCTGAGGCGGAAAGAAAAGAAAATCACGGTGCGAATCAACCGAGCTGTTCGCGAATGAAGGCTTCCATGCGCGGAGTGGCCTCTTCGACGCACTGCAAGAGGCGAATTTGATTGGCGGCGCGCTCGAGGTTGTGCGAGGGATGGGTGATCTTGTAGTACGTGTCGCCGTTCAGATAGTCGGTGAGGAAGCGCACGCCCTGCATGTAGGGGAAGAGGGCGGCAGCATAGGGGAGATTTTCGATTTCCAGGTCGGTGAGGAAACCGCGAGCCCCCTTGAGGTAACCGCCGGCGAAGGCTTCGAAGATGTCGAAACGGAACGACACATTGTCGAGGTTCGGATCGTCCTCGCGCGTGGTGTTGGCGGCCGTGCGGAGGAAGTCGCCGAAGTCGGAGAAGATGAACGAGGGCATCACGGTGTCGAGGTCGATGACACAGAGCACCTTGCCGTCGCGGTCGAAGAGAATGTTGTCCACCTTCGTGTCGCAGTGGCAAATGCGCTTGGGAAGTTTGCCTTCGCGATAGAGGCGCTCGCTCTTGGTCATCTCTGGCTCACGCTTGCTGATTTCGTCGAGCAGGGCCTTCACCTCGGGCTCATCGAGGCGGCCGGCTTTGTTTTCTGCGACGGCTTCTTTGAGCTGCCGGATGCGGAACTCGATGTTGTGGAAATCCTTGATCGTCTCACCAAGTTGTGCGGGCAGATCGGAAAGCATGGATTGGAATTGGGCGAAGGTCTCGCCGACGATGGCGGCATTCTCCACACTCACGCCGCTCTTGGAGGTGGTGTCGGGGATGAGCACCATCACGCGCCAATATTTCTCACCGTCGTGGTAGTAGTATTTGCCGTCCTGGGCGGGCACGAAACGGAGCACTTTGCGGTCGATATCGGGGGTGCCGGCGGCTTCGAGCTTTTGGCGAATGTGGCCGGTGACTTCGACGATGTTGTTCATCAGCAGATCGATGTCGGGGAAGATGGCCACATTGACGTTTTGCAGCACGTAGTCGGTGCCGTTGCCTTCGGTTTCCACGGCGTAGGTGGTGTTGATCAGCCCGTTGCCGAGAGGGTGGATGTCACGCACTTCGCCCTCAATGGCGAAATGGGATACGATGTCTTTCAGTTGCTGTTCCATTGCGGAGTTTGTTTTTAGATGATAAGGCGAAGATACAAAAAAATCATCGGCAAGGAAGCATTTCGCAAGAAAAAGCGAAATGGAAATAGCAAAACGCGCACTCACGACCCACGATTCGGCATTATACAGCAAAAAACGCCGCAGATTCTGCGGCGTTTCCCTTGAACTTATACAGCATTCGATTACCACCGACCAGAGTTCCTGTTTCATTTAAGTTCCCTGTTGCGCCTTGGTCTGAATCCAAGAAACATGACAACACCCACAAACGGCTATTTGCGATGCAAATAGCCGTTTGTGGGTAATCCTAAATAAGCTCTTTACATTGAACGCGGTTCACCACTGTTCGTCCAAATGTTTTTTCAATCTTTGCGCCATTGGCTTAAAAGAATAATAGGTGGCCGCTGCCGAAATAGGGGCACCGATGAATGGAATTAGTTTCGCTAAGCTCTTCCCCGTTCCGTTTTTAGTAATCTGCACTCCAATCCATTTTCCCGCCTGCTCCACGACGCCTCGAGCTGCAAGCTGACCGAGCACTGTTTGAGGAACGCGTTGAGCAGCTTCTTCCGCCAACCGTTCTGCAATTTTCTTTGCCATAATTGCGGCTTTGGAAGATCCGAAAGCCACTCCGACAAATAAAGTCAGAATTTGTCTCGTCCCATCATCCATACCTTTTCCTCCGTTTTGCAAATCGGGCCAACCGTACAGGTAAAGGAGTTTTTGCGCCATAGCCAAAACATGCCCATAAAACTGTGCCATATCTGCCGGTATGGTGGCCAGCATGGCGAATCCACCCGGTATGCCGGCGACAGCGGAAATCAGACTTGCCTTTGTCAGATGATAACTTATACAACCTTCGGCTAATTTCTGCACATCCTTTCTGGGTAAAACATTTTTCATTTTGGTGTGACCGTCAAGGATCTCATTGATCACTTTTCGATCAAAATATGGTGCAAGTTCTCGACTCAAAAATTCCCTGCGATTAACTGCAATTCCGGGAAGCTTCATTGCAGAGATCAGCACTCTCTCCCAAAGATCTTCTATCATAGTCTTTTTGTAAGATGATATTGTTCTTAATTCTTCTTTTACTAAACGATCTGATTAGATACTCCGAGCACTACCCGATCATTCTGTTCGCGAAGGTAGTAAAATTAGCTTGTAACCGAACCTATTCATAAGAAGAAATATGCAACATACAATATTTTGTGACAAAGACTGCAGTTTTGACACGAATTACATGACACATCCTAAATTCAATTCAACAAAAGAGTGATACACGACAAATTATTACTACTTTTGCAAATAAGCTACGTTTTACATTCCATGAAAACTCTCCATTTCATCTTTGCAATTGTCTTTTCCGTTCTCTGTTTGATCACCACAGGTTGCTCAAAGAAACCAGATGGTTACTGGATCGAAGCTTCCGCGTCGGGCACAAAAATATGGTTGGCCAATTACGATTCTCTCGCTCATTACCATTGGGAAGGCGCGACCTTTGACTCAGTGGCGCATGGAGTTGGCACACTGACGGTGACGAAACACGGCGCCGTGGTGCGCCGTACGCAAACACGCGCTTATTATGGTGCTATGAACGACTCGGGGATAGTTCGTATTGCAGCAAATGAACAATATGTCGGCGACACGGAGGAGGACAACTTCAAGGGGTATGGCGTGTTCTCGAAAGGGAGAGACCTATATGTCGGTCATTTCCACAAGGGAAAACCACAGGGATTCCTTACCCTCTATCGGAATAAGAAGAAATACTACGTAGGATTTTGGGATAATGGCTCTTTTCATGGGCAAGGTACGCTCTACAAAGAAGACGGCACGGTCAAAACCGGAGAATGGGAACATGGCAAATTGACACAAACCCTCATAGACGCTCAACTGAAACAAGGGCACTATAAAGGCTACGTAAAGCACTCACAGCCAGATGGCATTGGGATGATGCAATATAGCAATGGTGCGGAATATCAAGGTGGGTGGAAACAAGGCTTGTATCATGGTCAAGGGTATCTCTATCAAGGAAAGGACTCCATCTTGGGCACTTGGGATAAAGGGAAGTTGAATGGCGATGCCCTGGTCAAAACCTCGACCTTCGTTTATGACGGTGGATTCGTCGACAATATTCCGACAGGAATTGGCATTTTGACAACTGCTGACGGCTCTTATTATTCCGGTTCATGGCTGGACGGCAAGCGAAATGGTATTGGAGAAATGTATTTCCCCAATGGCGATAGCTACAGCGGTGCTTGGGAAAACAATGAATTTCACGGCATCGGTAAATTCTCATATACAAATGTTGGCGCCTATTACGAAGGCGAATGGAAAAAGGGACTTCAAGACGGAAAAGGGCGTTTTGTCGCACCCGGATTCAGTTACAACGGAGAATGGGAAAAAGGATGGATGGACGGAGAAGGCATTTTATCCTTCAACAACGGTGACCACTATGAGGGTACGCTTCACGAAAATAAAATTCACGGCGCGGGTTGTTACGAATTTGCTAACGGCAATCGCTATGAAGGAGAGTTTGTGGAAGGAAAAATGGCGGGCAACGGCATTTTTCAATTCAAAGATGGCAATCGATTCGAAGGAGAATTCTATGATAACAAAATATACGGCGACGGCACTCTTCTACTAAAAACAGCCAGCGGCACTGTCGCCATCACAGGATTCTGGCCTTTGAAAGGCAAGTTTCCCCAAGAAGGTAGTATTCTCTTCGAAAACGGTGACCTGTATGAAGGACCATTGAACAATGGGGTGCCCACCGACAAAGGCACGTGGGTTTCGGGTAAAGAACGTATTGCGAAAATCAATAAGGTCAAGAACTCAACTCTACACAAGGCCAATGAGTTGTATAAAAAGCACAAAGCTACGATAGACAAATGCTTGTTCATCGCGAGTGCTCTGGTAACAGCTGTTGAGGTGGCTTGTCCCGCAGTTGCTCCGGTAGCCCATGTTGTAAATATGGG
>ERZ772952.45-NODE-45-length-27221-cov-4.20931_pt1 | contig 27221 bp, 25 predicted proteins | sample MGYA00580686_ERZ772952 | MGnify/ENA primary metagenome ERZ772952 (study PRJEB29015, sample SAMEA2738074) | human oral metagenome | biome: human oral; feature: human-associated habitat; material: saliva | place: China | collected 2213 ... | reverse complement strand
TTAAAAAAAATGAAGATCTTTTAAAAGATATTACATCTAAATTGATTGATAATTTAAAAAATTCGAACTTCAATATAAACTCTAACAATTTTTTAGATATAGAAAAGCTAGATTGAAAATCAATCTAGTTCTTTTATAATTAAATAAAAAATTAAGAAAGAAGGATTTTATGATTACAAAATTAAACAATAATTCTAGAATTTCAAACGTATTGAAAAAAGTTTTTACTGACTCCTCCCTTAAACAAATAAAGATAGGGATTACTGGATTAGTAAAAGATAAAAGTAATTTACCAAAATCTGATACTGACCCAGTTTATGCATACCTATTCTTTTCAGAAAAAGATGATTATATTATTTGTAAATCTACAAGAGATGTTTTTAGTTATTCAAAATTTTATAAGGATGGGGCTAGAAAAAAAGACAATTTTATTTACTTAGCACAATTTAATATAAAAAGATTCTTAGTTGAAGGTAATTCTGATTTAGATTCATCTATTGATACTTGGTTAGAAGAATCTTTTGCTGGATCTGTAACAGAAGAATTATTAAAACTTCAGAATAGCATTAACTCAATTAAACCAAATTATAAAGGTAGACATAAGTTTTCTATTTTGAAGGACATTGATATTCCACCTCTGGATTTGTTCGATGATCAGCAATTAAAAATCTTGTTCATGGGAAAGATTTTCTCTGAGTTTTTTATCTTTAAGGATAACAAAGGTCTTTACACTTTTTCTCAAGATTCAATTGGACGACTTTTTAAAATCAAGGATGAAATTATTTCTGAGTTCTTGGATGATCTAAGAAATAATAGAAATGACCGTTCTTTTCAATTTTTCTTACAGGTTATTATGAGATTGAAAAAGATGGATTATTTAAGTAATACAAGTTTTTACTCCTTATTAGAAACTGTTTTTAATGAAGATGTTGAAGTTTGGAAAGATTTAAATCATTTTATTTCAGGTCTCAATTTTTATGAAGAAAAAATAATGTTAACTTCTTTCTCAGTTAATTCTAAAGAAGAATTAGAATCTCTAATCAATCTTTTGAGGGCTGCGGGAGAATCATACTTTTCGACAAAGCTAAAAGAAAATCTCTTTCTTTCTAGTCATGAAATAATGGAAAGATTACTTAATAAAGTAAAATGTTCACACTTTCTTCCAGATGATTACCAACTGTTCGAAACTAAGAAAAAGTATCTTTCTATGAGCGTTCTATATAGATACTATTGTATGTAAACTACTATTATTCATTTATACTAAAAAAGTACCTAACTTCTGTTTAAGAAATGGTTCTTTTTTTAGTATAATTAAGTAAAAAATGAAAGAAGGTTCACAATGATAAATAATTCAAATTGGAGTTCAAGATTTTTAAACGTATTAAACAAGGTTTTTACTGATTCTGCGCTAGAACAGGTGAAGATGGGGATTACTGATTTATTAAAAGATAAAAGCAATTTACAATATAGTGGAATTGATACAGTATATGCTTATGTATTTTTCTCTGAAAAAGATTCTTCGATTGTTTGTAAGTCGGAATTAGACATTTTTAGCGACTCAGAATTTTATAAGGATGGTTCTAGAAGAAAAGACAATTTTATTTATGTAGCACAGTTTGAGATAAAAAAATCATTTGTTGAGAACGATTGTGATTTAGATTTATTTATTGATAAATGGATAAAAGAATCGTTTTCTGGGGCTATTGCCCAAGAATTATTAAGGCTTCAGAATTCTATTAATTCAGTTCGTTCAGGTTCTGAAGGTAGTCACGGATTTTGTGTTACTATGAGTAGTATAGTAATTCCTCCCCTCGATTTCTTCGATGATCAACAATTGAAAATAGTACTAATGGATCAGATGTTTTCTGATTATTTTATTTTAAAAGATAGTAAAGGTCGTTATACTTTCTCTAAAGAATCCGTTAAACGACTTTTAAGAGCAAAAGATGAAATCATTTCTGATCTCTTGGATGATCTAAGAAATAATAGAAATGACCGTTCTTTTCAATTTTTCTTACAGGTTATTATGAGATTGAAAAAGATGGATTATTTAAGTAATACAAGTTTTTACTCCTTATTAGAAACCGTTTTTAATGAAGATGCTGAGGTTTGGAAAGATTTAATCAGGTCTCAATTTCTATGAGGAAAAAAGAATGTTGACTTCCTTTCCGGTTAATTCCAAAGAGGAATTAGAGTCTCTAATCAATCTTTTGAAAGCTGCGGGAAAATTATACTTCCCAACAACACTAAGGAAAAATCTCTTTTTTTCTAGTCCTGAAATTATGGGAAGTTTACTTAATAAAGTTAAAAGTTCAGACTTTCTTCCAGATGATTTTCAACTCTTCGGGACTAAGAAAAAGCATCTGTCTATGGACGTCTTGTACAGATATTATCGTATGTAAATCCTAATTTTATTGTGATTTACTATCCAATAAAAAGCACTTAACTTCCTTGAAAGTTTTGTGCTTTTTTGTTATAATTAAATAAAAAAATGAAAGAAGGTTTTTTATGAAAAACAAAAAAATTGCTGATGCACTTCAAAAACTAAACGATCAATTAACCAATAAGAATTCCATTGATTTGTTTGTTGATTTTTATGACCGGTTACTATCTAATCTTTCTTCACTCGAAGATTTGAATTCAATTTCTAGATTGTATTGTTTATACAATCCTGAAACAGAAAAAGTAATGATTTCAGAAAAAAGATCAACCGACAATTCAAACGAATCCAATTGTTTTGTTTTCAAAATCGATTCTGAATTGATTGATTTGATTAATGAAAACCAGCATTGCAATGTTGCAGCAAAAGACTTCATTTCAATGCCACTATATAAAACTAGTGACAAGCAAGAAGCCCTCACTTTTATTGCTAAAGAAGGTATGAAAGTCTTTAAATCAAATCCTTTGAATCTGAACATCTTAGACGAGGATTCAATTTTAGATAAGGCTTATGATCAAATTATTCCTTTTTCGATTCTTGAATTGGAACAGAAGGTTGACATCGTAGTTAGATGGTTAGAACAAGTTCTACCTGGAAAAAGTAAAGAGTTTTTTGAGGGGTTAGATTCATTTGAAGAAGTTAAATCTAAACTGCTTAATTTTGAAGTAAAACCTGATCGAATTTTTAGCAATGTGACTAGACCATTATTAGTTTTAGGTAAACTAATGCAAAAAAATCTTATTTCTAAAACTGAATATCTAGAAAAAGTTTCTGAATTTTATGAATTAAAAAAAGACCTGGGGATTTTTAACAAACATAATGTTGATGTTTTTTTTACATGGATTCTTGTTGGTCCAATCTATAAAGATCAAAATTTTAACAGTTCTCCTTCTAATAAGTTTGCAAAAAATGAATTCTATGAAAATAAGAATAGTAAAAAATCTTATGATCTAGAACAACTCTCTAAAATTCCTAAAGAAACATTAATTAAGTTTTTAAAAACTATTAATAGTCTCAACAAAGAATTTCCTGAACTTGAAAATAGTTCAATAAAAATTATTCAACCGATTATTGAGGTTCTATAAACAAAAGCAGGCTTTTCGCCCGTTTTTGTTTAGATTGACTTCGATAGTTTTTTATGTTAAAATTAATTAATAAGATTTTGAAAGGTTTAAATAAAAATGTTATTTGATTATATGATGAATTTAATTGGTGCCACAAATACTGATAGATGGGTACATGTCGTTGTTTTTGCTATTTGGGCTGCAATTTTAACTTTTATTTCTGCTGTATCTATATCAGCCATTTTGGGATTATCAATAACTTTTATTGTTAACAAATTAAAAAATGTTACTCTTGGTACAAATGATTGTATAAATTATTATTTTAAGATTTCTATTATTATCTTTCCAATTATTTTTATTTTATCTTTCTTTACATCTAATGGAAAAGTAGAAGATTTGGTATGGGAGACAACACCTGGCTCTGAAACAGTATTAGTACCAAACAACAAAGATGTTAAACTATCCATTGTGGAACTTAAAGATGACAAGATTGTAGTTCAATTTGGTGACAGTGAAACTGATGAAAAAGAGTACTACTTGGATCCGGATTCGAAAGTCGAAAAAACTGAAACACTTGAAGAGCCGTCCGTAACTTCTGCAATTGTTTTAGAAAAGAAATTAGTTCAATATTATCGAGGTAAGGGGTATTACACCCCGAATAAGCCAAGAGAATTTTTGAAGATTGATGGTAAGATGAAATTAAAAGATAGTGAAAAGATTTTAAATAGTAATTAGAATAGAGGCTATCCTAAAACTCCATACTGGAAGATTCTCAGTAAATAGTAGTAATGGTAAAACTCTTTTTTAAGATTTAATAGAAAAAACTGAAACTATAATGGGCTTAAATAAAAACAGGGGAATCAGCTTCTGTTTTTTTTGATAGATCTATAATTAAGTAAAAAAAGAAAGAAGGTAATCAAAATGCTATTGGTGGAAGAAAAAGCCAGTTGGCTTTTAGAGCTGACGCAAAATCCTCTTTTTAGTAGAGGTAATTCTGATGTTGATTTAGTTTTTGAGCTTGATGACTGGACTTTAATTCTTACAGAAGAGGGTGGTCATTTAATTTACTTGCCTATCTCAGATCAATGGTATACTTATATTGAAAGCTATCGAGTATTTTCATTATTGGAAAAACTCCCTGATACAAAAAAAGAATTTTATTCCATGCTTGAACAGATAAAGGAAGAAGGTAGGTTTATCAAGGATCCAACAGAATGTCCTTATCTTGTCTATATTAGATTTACAAATAGGACCGCTTTTAATTACGATATTGTCGAGATTCTGAAACTGAAAGACTTTGATTTAAAAGATGCGTTAAATGAAAGAGAGAGATTTAAGTTTGCAGTAAAAAAGGAATTGAATGAAGGTTTGAATCCTAAATTCAAAGTTATCTTCCTTTCTTCATTCGTTCTTTTGTTGGTTATAAGTATTATTCTTTATTTGATAGATTTATTAAAATTATTTAATGGTTTAATTGAAGAACTATCAAAGATGTTAACAACTTATAATACTATTATTTTTTCTTTGTTTTATTTTGTCTTTTTTTATCTTATCTATCTAACTATTTCAATGTTTTATAAAAAAAGAAAAATTAATTTTATTTTAAAATCTGTTGACGAATTAGGAGTTGATTTTTTCAATTTCTCAACAGTGAATAAAAAAGATTTTTTGTCAAAAGAACATAAGTTAAATCGCAATATTGTTATTGATATAAACTATACAGAAAAAGTTCTTTCTGATTCAAAGATTAATTTTATAAATTGATAATAATTTCAAAAGCCCTTATTGGGCTTTTTATAATTAAAATAAAACCGGGAACCGGTAACGAAAGAAGGTAATCAAAATGCTATTAGCAGAAGAAAAAGCAAGCTGGCTTTTGGAATTATCAGAAAATTCTCTTTTTAGCAGAGGTAAATCTGATGTTGATTTAGTTTTTGAACTTAATGACTGGGCTTTAATTCTTACAGAAAAAGGTGGTCATTTAATTTACTTGCCCCTCTCAGATAAATGGTCTGTTTACAATGACAGTTTTCGAGTTTTTTCAGTTTTAGAGAAATTACCTGAAACAAAAAAAGAATTTTACTCTATGCTTGAATTTATAAAGGAAAATGGTACCTTAATTAAAGATTTAGAAAACTTTGAGTACTATTTCCGTTTTGATGAAGATCGAATGTTTAATTGCGGCATCGTTGGAATTTTGAAAAGTTTTAATTTGAAAGCTGCATTAAACAGGAGAGAACGATTTAAGTTTGCAATAAAAACGGAACTAATCAAAGATCATAGTCTAACCCCAAGATTGATTATTTTTTGCGCAATTCTTAATTTTTTAATCTTGGTTCTTGTCTTTTTAAGTTTTTCAAAGTTGTCTATTTTTTATTTCACTTTTAATGATTTAGCAAAAAACTTTGATTCGTATATAAAACTTTTTTATGTTGCTGTATTGTGCGTCAGTTTATCTTTTCTGAATTATTTTCTTTTTATCTTTACTTTAAGAAGAATACAGATTCATATAATTTTCAAATCAATAGATAAACTAGGAGTTGATTTTTATAATATGAGACCTGTTGATATAGATAATTTGCGTTTTGTAAAAATAAAATTAGACATGGGGACTATCATAAAAATCAATAACAAAAAAAGAGATTTTTTTGACGTTAACTTTATAAATTAAAAACTCCATTAATTTTGGAGTTTTTCTTTATAACAAGCAATATAAAAAAATTAATTGAAATGAGGTGAGCTAGAGTCGAATGGGTTAACCGTGAGACTCTGAGTTGAAAAACTCTAAAATTGATCTAAAAATAGAATTTTTTAATTTTCTTGTTTTTTAGTTACGGTATTAAGGCAAAAGGTAATAATATTATAAATTTTAGAAACATAAAGGTACTTCTATTAAGCCATACAGACAATGACCATAGTAGATTCGTTTATGCTTTTTTATCTCAATATAACAAGATTTTGAAATCTGATTTACAACTAATTAATTTTTAATAATAAAAGAAACTCTCTTTATTGAGTTTCTTTTTATTCTTTCGATTGGTTATTATACGGATAAAGAGTTTGATTATCAATATGAATGGACTGATTCAATTCAAAATCTGAAATCAATCAATGCAAAAGCTTATGTTTATTTTTATCTCATTTCTTTTTTTATAATTAAAGAAAATAACCGGAATACCGGATAGAAAGAAGGATATTATGAATAATCCTATGAACAACAATGCCGCTACTAAAACAGTACAAGTCGATTTGAACAAAGTTTTCAAAGCTTTTTATTCAAATTATTTGCTAGATATGGATAACCTAAACACTACAGGTGAATTTTTGATTTCTTTGCTGATCAATCCTAAGACAGAAGAAATCTTAGTAGTTAAAAACCGTCAAGATGAAAATCTTTTTGAAAAGGTTACTGAGATGCAACTTGTTTTTGTCGGTTCAATTGATGTGAACAAAGTTCTCACAAATGAAGATGTTCTTATTGCAGTAAATGATTTTGTTAATCTTCCAAAGTATCAAAAGACTTTGAAAGATGAAGCCTTGGATTTCATTGCTGAAGCAGCCAAAGAATTGTTTGTTTCTCAATTTGAAGAAACTGATTCAGGAGCTGAACATTTCGAACGAATTGAAGTTAAAGATAAAGTTGAAGAGAGTAAATTCCACAACTTATCTACTCCAAAAGAAGTGTTAAAAGAGATTAATGCATTGCTAGACGGGATTGTGAGTGATGAACCTGCTCTAACAAAAGAAGTTCTACAACAATCGAAACTCTTCGATTTCGTTGTTCACGAAATCATTAATTTTGAGGTTGGAGAAGGTTTAGATAAAGTCACTTTATTTAATGCTCTAGTAAAGAAAGATATTATTTCTTCAGAACAATTTATTCTTTTAACTTCTAAGCTTATTGATTTGGAAAGAAATTCAATTTTTTCAGACCCTGAAGCAATTGAATTGTTTTTGAATCAATTATCTCAATCTTATGTTGCTAAAAATAATTTTAGTTATATTAAAGAAGAAACTTTGAAAGAATTTTTCAATAAAGTTTCTAAAATTATTTTGGAACAAAAGAATCCAAAATTTATTGTCCATTTAGGACAAATTTTAAGTAAAACTAATATTATTTGAAAGTAAATAAAAAGGCACCTTTATTTAAAAGGTACCTTTTTTTTATTTTCACTTGATTTTATTTTGATTTTTTGGTAAAATTAATTAAATCTTTTTTAAAGAATGAAGGTTTATTCTATGCGATAAACAAAGATAATCTTTAAAAATAATTAGAAAAAGCAAACTCAAATGATAGTGAAAATTTATTAAATAAGAAAGGTGGTAATAATCAAATGATTTTTAATTTTATTACAGAGTTATTGTTAAAAGGAGATAGACCTACAGAAACTTTTATTGGTTTTATTATTTCTATGGCATTTTTTACTTTAATGTTTCTTATTTTATCTTCCATAATTGGAATTACACTTGGTGAAGTTATTGCTGAACAAATTGAACAAAAATTTAAAGACAAATTAAAGACTCCGTATCATTTTTTAATTATCGTATTATCAATACTAAGTTGCTGGACTATTACTTTTTATAATGCAGATTTTGGTTATAATTATGACTCAATTTCTGAAGTTGAACTAGTACCAAATGACAAACAAATCCCTGTAAGATTGATGTCTGTTTATGAGCAGAAACTATTATCAACTCCTAGTGAAAAAGTTTATGAGGTGATTCTTGCAATTGGTGAAGATGATAAAGTGGAATATAAAACTTTTAGGCTTGATAAAGAAAATTCTAATATAAACTATATTGACAATGGTAAGGAACCAGATGTTAAAAAAGCTACCCTGGTAACTAAAACAACAAACTATTATTTTCATGGTAGAAAACTTTCTATTGGTGAAATAACGTTGAAAGTTTTAAGGATAGATGGTGATATTGTTAAATCTCCATCAGAAGCTTTGATTGGAGTTGAAAAATAAAAAAATAGTGAAAAAAGTTTTTAATTAATTGATAATTATAAAAATTGTCTGATGAAACCAAAAAAGAAATGAGTTTTTTTAAGCTGATTTCTTTTTTTTATAATTAAAGAAAAGTACCGGAATACCGGAAGAAAGAAGGAACATTATTATGACTAACAAACAAACGAACAACAATTTAGAACAATCTTTTAAAGATCCATTTGAAAACGTAAATAAATTTCTCCCATTTATAAATTCTGAAAAATTGTATTTACTAGATATTCTGAAAGTTGGGATCTTACAAGAAAAGATTGCTGTAGCCTATGATAATTTCTATGAATCATATCTATCTGATAGTATTGTTTTTGAAGAAATAATGAATCAAAAAGAAAACTTTAAAACTTGGTTTTTGAAATCAGGTACAAACGAAATCTTTGTTGTGGATAGTGATTCTGTTGACGAATTTTTGGAATCACAAGGGACAAAAAAACTAATTTTCATTCAAGAAGTTAATGTAAATAAAGTTTTCGAAGATCGCAATGTGTTGGCTGCAGCTATTGATCTTATCAACCTTCCAGTTCATCGCAAAGCTGCTCGATCAGAAGCAATTGAATTCATTGCTGAAGCTGCTAAAAAAGTGTTTCTTGAAAATGAATAACTAAAAAGAAATGAGTTTATTTTTAAGCTCATTTCTTTTTTATAATTGAAAGTACCGAACGATGAAAAAATACCGGTTAGATTGATTTCTCTTTATTAATAAAAACTATTATCAACTAATAATGAAAAATAAAAGGCTACCCTGGTAACTAAAACAACAAACCATTATTTTCATGGTAGAAAACTTTCCATTGGTGAAAGAACGTTGAAAGTTTTAAGAGTCGATGGAGATATTCTTAAATCTTTAACAGAAACTTTGATTGGAGTCGAAAAATAGAAAAGATATCTATTATCAGGTATCTTTTTTATTTTGTTATAATTAAAATAAAACCGGAATAGGTTAGAAAGAAGGAAGACTTATGAAAAAATTACAAGGTAATAATAGGAAAGAATTTATTGACAAAATGACAGAAAATTTTCAAAAAATCACCAGAGACAATATTGGTGATTTGGAAATCATTGATTCCTGTGGGATTACCCTCCTTGAAAAATTAAAGGAATTAAAATCCTCTTTGACTCTTGAAGAAAGATTTTATGGTAAACGATTGGAAAAAATAGAAGATAAATCTTCTTTGATTTTTGGTTCTGAATTTAAAATTCCTGAATGTTTGTTAAACTTAAATAAATTAAGAAACTCAGAAATTAAAACAAATCAACTGATTAATTTATTTAATTTTGTCATTAACTTTCATTATGGATCTCACGATCAGTCAGATTTAGATAAATCTATAAAAGAATTTTTTGAAATTGACGGTTCAACATCATTTGAAGATTTAGATGGTCTATTAAACAATTTAAGAGAACTGTTATTGATTCTTGGAATAGAATCCTTTGAGGAATCTGATATAGTTTTTAAGTTATTGTACTTGGTGAATGAAGAGCGTTTTGTTATTCATAATTATTTAATAAAGAATATAAATCAGGATATAGCCATTAAAAACGAATCAAAATCATTTAAAATGAATTCTTGTTTGGATTTGGCAGATTTCAGAATTACTTTAAGTCTGAATGGTCGTTCTTTTGCTGAAGATAAAAACTTGAAAAATGCTATTGTTTTCAATTGTTCAAAAAATTATTTACAAGAAACTTTAGATTTATTATATGATCAATTTAAAATTGGTTCAGATTTATTTCTTTCAAATCTTTTTAATAAGATAATAAAAGAAAAAAACGGAAACTGCTTTAAGTTTGTTGATTTTTATTTTATGAAAACTTCGTCTCAATTATGTTCAGATGAAAACTTAGTTGCAATTTTAAAGAGTTCTGACATTAGTCTTAGTAGACTTTTATCTGGCTCTGAGGGGAACCATGCTGAAATTGTAAGGTTAAATAGGTTAGCTTTAGAAGCTAAAAAATAATAAAAAGGAGATTTATAAGAAGTTTCCTTTTATAATTAAAGAAAAATAAACTAGATCTAGTTTTAAGAAAGAAGGAATAGAATTATGTTAAAGCAAGCAAAAAACACTTCCCCTCTTAATCAATTTAAGAATTTATACTTTTCTGACGCTGGTAGAGAAGAGCTTATAGAATTGCTAAACTCAAAAATCTACCAAATTGTTAACGATTCAATTTTTGGATATAAGAAAAAGATCAATTTGAAATTTTTGTTTTCTTTTTGTTCTCAAGAGTTTATTATTTCTGATTCTCACATCCACACTTCAGAGTTAAATCCGGAAAAAGAAATGGATGATTTTCTATTATTGGGTTCATTCTACTTGAATAGAAATCTAAAATTGTATAAGGAATTAGTTCAAGTTTTTGAGGAATTCGATTTTGATGAGATAAAGTTAAAACCGGAAATTGAAAAACTATCTAACTTTATAATCGATAAACATATCACTCCAGAAGTTACACAATTAATTTTGGATTATTTATCTTCTAGTGAAAAAGTTGGAACTGTAAAGGAACGACTTAGAATTTATGAATTAAGAAATGGAGAATACCCTCTTAGATTGTTAAATCGAAAGGATTTGATAGAATTCTTGTTATTCTTTGTGGATAATGAAATTAATACTTCAACTTCAAGATCAACTTCAAGAAGAAACCAGCAGATTAAAAAAATAGATTTTGAAAGCTTGGTTTCAGAAGAAGTTCACAAACTAATTATTACTTTGTTCAAAGATTTAGTTTTTGATTGTTTGGAAGATGGTGAATTATACAATGTAGATTTTGATAATTTTGTCAAATTACATGCTGTTGGTTTAATTTCAGAACAAACTACTATTAAGTTATTTAACAAAGCAATTAATCTTAGTAAGACAGAAGATATAAGGGTTCGTAGAATCTATGATTTTTTATATAATTCATTCTATGATCGTTATAATTCTTCTTTTTATTTGTTAACCCAGGAAGTTTTGGGTGATTTGAACGATTGTGATTTATTAGATTTTTTAGATAACTTATCTTATTTGATGAAAAAATTACCCACAAGTAGTAAAAGCATTGAGAAGATAATTTCAGATAAAATTATGCCAGAATTTAATGGTAGAAAAATAAAAGTTCATCGTGAGTTTACTGTTAATGAACACTCATTTATCTTTTTAGCTTTTAATTTCGGAGATTATTTTTTTAATAATTTTTCATCAATTAGATTTAAAATCAAAGCTAGTAAATTGGTTAGCTTCTTCTTTAATTTGGTTCAAAGTACAGATAAACAAATCAAGTTTAGAAAAATGATTCCTTTGATTCAAGATGCTAAGAATAATGGTTTGTCATTTAAAATCTCTGAAGATGCAAAAGAAAACTTAGAATTGTTAATTAAATCTATAGATTCAGGTTTATCTGTTTCGGAAGAGGATCATTTTAACATTTTTGTCAAATCATTTTATGAAATTTTAGATTAAAAAAGAGTTTTTATTAAAGCTCTTTTTCTTTTATAATTAAAGAAATAAAAATAGACTTTAAAAGTCAAAGAAAGAAGGAAAATAAAAATGATAATAAAAAATGTAACTGATCAATTTGGAATGAATCAAGTAATTACTTTTTTAAATAACGATAAAAATCATGAACAAATTGCTGATTCAATTGCTTTAGGAATTCAAGAAGAGATTATTAAAGCAAAAAAAGATCGAGATGTAACTTCTCCAACTCAAGATAGGTTTTCTAATATTGACATTTATTATAGTGTCGAAAAAAACGAAATTTTTACTTTTAATGCAAATTTTTCTGTAAATTATTGGCTAGAAAAAAAAGATTTACTTTTTGATTATGATAACTTTTTAAAATTAATAACAATTGAATTATCTAAAAAAAGATATAGTAAAACTTTTTCTGATGCTTTTTACAACAGCGATAATATTGAAGCTGTTAAAGAATTTGTAAAAAAAATAATTTTTAAAGATTTTTTCTTAAAAGTGTCAGAGTCACTACTTTCTATTAGTAATGAACCACAATTTAAAGATTTCATGTTAGATAGATTTAAGAAAAAACAACTTCCGTTTAGATTTATTTGTGATAAAAATGGTTTTTTTGAAAAATTAACTCAATGGAGTAATAAACACATTTTAAAAGAATTACTTAAAGAGAAGATGTTGTTCCCAGATTCTAAAAAGAAGTTTGAAAATTTAAGACTAAATTATGTCAATAATAGATGTTTAGAATCTAAAAAAAATACAGACATTGAACATTATCTTAAGGTTTTAAACAAATTAAATGATAATAATTTAATAATTAACCTTGAAATAATATTACTTTTAAACCAAGCTTTTAATGATGAAACACTATTAAAAAGAAATTATTATAAATTATCTTTATCTGCAGATGGAGAGTTTTACAACCTTTTAAGATCTATTGATCTAAAATCTATTAACAAAGAATTAGACAAAAACATAATTTATGAATTAAAAACTTTTGCATTTTTTCTAATCCAATATAATCTTAATTCATATTACAATTATTCAATTGCACTAGAAGAAATTACTAGTAAAATTTTAAATTCTTTTAATCAAATAGGATTAAATTTAGACGAAAAACTTGTTTTAGAGTCACACAACTTTTCATCATTTTTTAAAAGTAAAGTTTCAGACGCTGCTATTCCATTATTTAAAAATGTTGAAATTAATTTGAGCAGTAAAGATCTTTACTATTTTCTCAAGATTTCAAATGAACTAAATTTCGATACAGAAGGTTTAAAATCTTTGTTTGATTGTAAAAGCGTTAGCTTCAATAAAGATTTTTTAGAAAACTGCAAAAAATTTGGAGATTCACTTAGTTCTGATTTTGTTTTCTGTAAGGATGACAATCAACTAAAGAAAAACATAGAATATTTTTACAATAAATTTTCTAAAAATTAAATCTAAAATCTTTTAGATTTAAAGTCTTATAAATAAAAAAGTATACTTTAATTTTTTAATACTTTAAAAGTATGCTTTTTTATTAGTTGTTTTTTCCTTTTCTAGTCTAAAATTTACTTCTTTTTATAATTAACAAAAACAATTAAACCTAAAAATGAATAGGTTTAGAAGAAAGAAGGTACTAAGAAATGATTAAAACGGAAACAAGAACGTCAGATTTGACTAAAGCAAGAAATGCATTTCTTAATATGGAATCTGAAAAAGATAATCTAATTAATAAATTGGTAAATGTAACACTTGAAGTTTTCAAATCCTCAACTTTTAACCCAAATAAGAATGCAAAATCTGATATTGGAAATTATGATTTTGATATTATTAATTTATATTATTCTTTTCAAGATGAAAAGGTCGTGTTTTTAACTAATAAACAAAGACGAGACATAATTATTCCAAAAAATTATAATAATCAATTCTATTTTGATAATTATTTAAATGTTGGTGAATTAAATCTGTCTAGAAAAAAAGGATCTGCGTTAGCTTCTGAATGTTTTGAATTAGCAAAAAAATCATATCAACTTAATGAAGATGATTTGAAATTATTTAAAAAGTTTGTTGAAAATTATTTACTAAAAGATCTTGTTCAGATTGCAACTACATTTTTTGCAAAATTTGAAACTAAAGAATACTATCAAAATGTATATTACTCAATAACTAGAGGCGAATATCCAGTTCGATTTGTTATAGACATTGGTGATTTTGCTTTAAGTTTATCAAAAGATGGAGTATTGGAACACTTTTTAAATAATGATTCAAATGCAACATTTGAAGATTTATTTCTTAAGAATAATCGATTTTTTTCTAATGAACAAATTAATGAGATCATTAATCATATTAATTTAATTCGTAATCAAAACGAGAACAATGAAGAAAACATTGTTGACATGTTTAAAAATCTTGGAAATCTAGTAAATTCTGGATTTTTTAAAGCGGAAGAATTTGTATCTAAATTTAATGAAGAAATCGAAACAGACTTTGTTAAAGTTTTTAACGAACTATATCTAAAACATGATAACAGTCTCACAATACGCAATATTCTTACAGAAAAAAGATTGGATGAGGTTAGTGATGAATCTTTGATTTTACTATTTCGTAATTTTATGAAATTTTATTTTGTGGAAGATAATAATCCAACAGCAAAAAATAATAGAACAAGAAACTTTAAAGATCAAATCAAAAGCGTCTTGAAAATCATTGATAAGCGTGAATTAATAATTAAAGAATGTTACCCTATTTCTATTAAAGTTTTTAATTCAAAAACATTCTTAAATAGTTCAAGTATTAAAAATTTGAAAAAGATTTGTTTAGATGTCTCACCTGAATTTATTACTTCTCTAATTGGAGATCTTTCTGTCTATTTTATCTATGGAAAATCATCACAATTTAACAATTCATATTTTTGTCATTCTTTTTATGGGATTCAAAACATCAATTCAAGTAATTATCTATTTGATATAATTGAAGAAAGATTCCTATCTGGGACAGAATTCTTTATTTCTAAAGATTTTTATAAAAATTTGGAACAATTAATCAATTCTATTGATTCCGGATTAATTTTATCTGCAGATGGAAACATTGAATTAGAATTAAAACGAATTTTAAAATTATTTAAACCAATAATTTAAAAAGATCAAGATTGTCTAATCTTGACTCTTTTTTTTATAATTAAAACAAAAACCAGTTTTATGGTTATAGAAAGAAGGTTTTTAAATGCTAACGACTGAATCAAACAAAGTAGAAAAATCACCTCTTTTTGAAGTTCAGAATAAGTTTAACTCTGAAATAAGTTCAGGGGAGTTGTTAGATAAATTAACAAAAAAAGTTCATCGTGTTTTTAATTCTTCAGTTAAAAATTCTAAAAATTTAAAAAATAAAACTCTAGTTTTTCAATTTGATATAGATGAGTCTTTAAAAATGTTTTATTCTTTTGAAAAAAAAGAGTTTGAATTTTATACTAAGTCAGAACTTGAAAACAGATCTGAAAATAACTTAATTTTTGATGATCTTCTTCTTATTAATGAAAATTTCAATATTATTAAAAAAAGCAGATCTAAAGAATTTAAAAATGTTTTTTTTACCTCTTTAAAAAGTAAAGAATTGAGGGAAAATGACTTAAATTCATTAAGGTTCTTTGTCGAAAAAAACATTCTAAATAAGTTAATTCCATCTGTTTATGAGTTTTTATTAGAATTAAGAAATAAAATCGACAATGACTGGATTCCATTAGTAAAAGAAGTTAATTCTGGTAACTTTCCATTAAGGTTGTTAGACGAAAAGAAAGTTTTATTTTATGTTAAACTTTTGTTTTCGGGGAACGTTAACCATACAGTGAATTTCAATCAAAAATTCTTTTCAAGTGATAGCTGTAAGTGTCTGAAAGATGCGTCTGAAAAAGCTTTAAATGAATTAGAAAAATCTAAAGATTTAGGTTTTAAACTAAAAACTTTATCTAACTTAAAATCTAAAGGTTTTATTTCTCCAATGAAGTTTTTCGATTATTTCAATAATACAATTGAAAATAATTTTAATAACTTTAATTACAAATTCAATTTAGAATTAAGTTCACTTGGTGCTACTATTTTAAATCAAGTTTTAGAAGCTGATTTTTATATTAACAATTGTGAACTTTGCGATACGCCTTTAAAAGATGATGGTACAATACAAATAAAACTATGTTCTACTCTTAAACGTTTTAAGACTGATAGACTTGTTAGATGCTTAAAAAACCTTGAATTAATTAATAGCATCAAAAAGGATAACAATGACTTTCTTTATTTGTCATTATTGTTTTATTTAGAATTAGAATCAAGGAATGTTAATTTTAAAGATTATCCTGATTTTAAAATTTCATTTTGGTTTTTAATGAAGCTCTTTCGTTGGACTAATAATAATGAATTTGAATTATTAAAAGATGTTGATATTATTCTTTATAAAACAGATGTTTTAGATGTTCTTGAATTATTATCACTAAAAAAAAGAAAAGTTGATTTAGAAAACTCATCAGATGTAGAATTATATTGTTCTATACATTTAGATAATCTTTATACTATGAAATCGAGTGGATTCAAATTGTTTGTTCCCAACGAATTTTATTCTAATTTAGAATTATTTGTGAAAATGCTAGATTCTGGATTTACTGCAACAGAAACTGGAACCTATGAATTCATTTCAAGAAAACTTTTAAAATTATTTCAAAAAAAATAAATAAAAATAAAAGCAATACTGATCACTTACTAATTGCTTTTATTTTTTTATAATTAAAACAAAACCGGTTTACGGTTAGAAAGAAGGTTATAAAAATGATAACAGAAGAAAAAAAATCACAACTTTCAATTGCTCGAAATGCCTTTTTTGGTACTGATGCTTTTAAAAACTTAAAAAATAAAATCTTTGAAGCATTTAATCGGATTATTATTCCAGAATTAAAGAAAAGTAGAATAAAACCAAAAAATATTAAATCTAATTTAAAGATTATGTTTTCTTATAAAACAAATGAAGTGTTAATTTTTTCTGATAAAGAATTGGAATCTTATCAAGAATCTTCAAATCTTATTTTAGATGATTTGCTTTTTATTTCTGAGATTAATATGGATTATTTTAAAAATCACCAATTATTCTCATCTATTTTTGAAGAAATTCACTATTCAAAAAATTCGGACAATTCAGAAGAAATCATCAAAGATAAAGTTGATAAATTATTTACCAAAAGAGTTTTTAGTTCTATTTCAGAATCATTTTTGGAATTGTCTAAAATTGATTTTGATGAAGTTATTCTTCAAGATACTGATTTCCCCAACACATTTGATTATGATCTTGCCCAAAAAGCTAAAAGAATTCAAACCTTGATTTTAGGTGGAAATTTTCCTGTAAGATTTTTTAAAAAAAATAATCTTTCAAATTTCTTTTTAAAATGGTGTATTTCTGATACTAATTCACAAGAATTTCTAAATTCAGACCGTTATATAGATCAAGAACTAAGAGACTTATTCAAGAAAATGATTTCAGATAAAATTAGTTCTTTAGAATCTTTAACAAATAAAGAATTTTTCACAAGTTTAAAAGAATTAGGAGCAGCAAACTTCATTTCTATAGATGATATTATTTTTATGATGTATAAAAGACTTCAGGAAATTAAAGAATCTAAAGAAGCTAAAGTTAATGTAAAATCTTATGATGGATTACAATCTATTATCCAATCTAACAGTTTATTAAGATTGAATCACCTTTTTAATGGTAAGGATGTTATTGATTCTATTTCAGAAGAAAGACTTATTGAATTATTTGAAATTTCCACTAACTACAAAGATTATTTTGATTCAGATTTTATAGAACATTCTCGAATTCTTTTTGAAGTTTTTTCTACTATGTGTCGAATTATTATTTCTGAATTTAAAAATAGAAATTATTCTGATTTTTCTAAAGTTTCTATTCCATTTTATTTTATTAGTGATTTAAATAAAGAATCATTAGAGTGGTTATCTACAATTAATAAAATTGAAATTACTTATCTAAAACCACATGAAATTATTTTTTCTTTAAATAAAAACATATTAAATAATATTGAAAAATTTTCTGGGAAAATAACAATTCCAAAAGATACAGAATTTAATTTAAATCTATTTCTTGATTCAATTGAAAAAGGGGCAGTTTTTAGTAGCAACCAGTCTACTGAAAACCAACTTAAATTGATTAAGAAAATTATTTCTTCTTAATTTATTAAAGTAAGAGTTGATTATTAAAATTCAACTCTTTTTTTGTAAATCTATTATTATAATTTAATCAATATTATATAATTAAAAAAACAAAAAAAGAAAGAAGGAAAAATTAATGAAAGTAAAAGGAAAAAAAATTATTAATTTTTTATTGTTGATAGTAGCATTATTTATGTTACTACCAAATGTTGTAGAAGCTAGAGGTGGTCACGGTGGTGGTCACGGTGGTGGTCACGGTGGTGGTCACGGTGGTGGTCATGCTAGAAGTGGAGGTTCTCGTTCTGGGGGTTCTCGAAGTGGGGGCTCACGTTCTGGCGGAGGATCTAAATCTGGCGGATCTAAGTCTGGTGGAAGTAGTAAATCTGGATCTAAATCTGGTGGAAATTCAAATAAATCTGGATCTAAATCTGGAAGTAATTCTAAATCCGGATCAAACAAATCTGGATCTAAATCAGAATCTAAAAAATCTGGTTCTAAAACTGAAAGCAAATCTTCTGGATCTAAAACAGAAAATAAAAAATCAGATCCAAAATCTAGTAGTTCTCCAAAAACAGATTCAAAAAAGAACTCTTCATCAACCACAACTAATAAAAATAGTAACCCTTCATCTGGAAGAAATGTGACAAACAATTACTATAATAACAGAAATTACAACAACTTTAATCGTGGTGGTTATTATGGTGGAGGATATGGTCCTGGTTATGTAAATCATTATCATTATGGTTCTCCATTCTATTATGGAAATAGTTTTGTTCATGATTTATTGTGGTATAACTTATTATTTAATAATAATAGAACAACGGTTTATAATGGGTATGGTTATAATCCTTACTACCCACTTGCTCCGCTAACAACAGAAACTGAAACAACTACTACTACAACTACTACAGAAACAACACCATCTTCATCTGATGAAGCAGAAGCAACTAAATCTTCTGATACAAATCAAGGAGATAAAAATTCTTCAGAAACTACAGTTACTAAAACTGTAACAAAACAAGGAAGCCAGTTGTCTCTATGGTGGATTGTAGGATATGGATTGCTTTCATTTCTTACAGCAGTGTTAGCATTTTGGCTTTTGTTCTGGCTATTAAAGCTAATTTTTTAAAATTAAAAGACCAAATAATTTGGTCTTTATTTTTTTATCTATTTCTGTTATAATAATATTAATTAATAACAACAAAAAATTAAAAAGAAGGTGATGAAGATGATAAAAAAAGATAACAACAAAAATGAAGTTTTTTCTCTTTTTAAAAATTACTTACTTGAATTGTCAACAGATTTAATTAATAATTCAGACAAGTGGAATTTATTTAGATTTGATTATAAAACTAATTCTTTAATAGAATTGGTTAATTCTATCAATATTGGATATAATGATCAATTTATTTTTAATTTAGAAAAAAAGACAATAACTGTTTCAAACAGAGAAGAACAATACAAAAATTCTATTTATTATAAAGACAATGATGTAAGATTAGGATGGACTTATTCTGGATCGCAGATTTTTCAAGGACTTCTTATAAGTTTTTCTTATCTAAAAAATTTTTCATTATTAGATTTTGAGAAAAAAATTACGAATAACCTTGAAAACTTAAACTTTTCTGAAACTGGTAAAGAAATTATGGCACTGTTATTCTATCCTGATGAAGACTTATCAAATCTATTCCCAATATTATTCCTTCCAGATGATCGAGATTGGTTATCTAAAAAATTAAAATTTGAAGCATTAATTGCCTCACACTTTAATTTTGAGAAATCAGATGACATTGCTACAGCAGCGATAGATTTTTTCAACAAAAATTCTTTTAATTTAGATTTACTAAAGAATCAAGACTCTAAATTAAATGAAATAACAAAGGTTATGTTTTCCGAAAATTCAAATCACTTAATTTCTGCAATTTATTCAAAATTTGAATTATCTTTACTATCTGAAATAATTAAAGATGATTTTGCTATTAAACTTGAATTAATAAAGAGTGGAATTAGTTATTATAATGACTTTTTAAATAGGGAATTTACTTATAAAAAAGACCGCCCAATTGATCCATATCTAATAAATGGTTTTGCTTTAGCTGGAGCAGTTTTAGGAACCAAACTTTCCCTTAAAGTTTGGGAGGTTTTGATAGATAAATTAGTTATAGAGAAAAAGTCTATCAATTTAAAATCTATTAATAGACTTATTTTTAATACCGTTAATTTAGTTAGCAAACCTTTTTTAGAATCTTTTTCAAAACCGGAAAACGAAATAATTAGATGTGAATTATTACATAATTTTATTTTAGGAATCACTGAAGCTTTTTATAAATTAAATGGCTATGAATTAGAATTGTTCACAGTATTTCCACATCCACACCAGGCAGCAAAAAATAATAATGTGATGATCTATCCTATTATTGCTAAAAAAATTCTTAAAAATTCTAAAATTAAAGCTAAAACCTTTTTTTATGCAAATAATATAATGTGGAATTCATTTAATAGTTTGAGCGATGTTAATTACAATGGAATTAAAGAAATACTTGATTTAAACTTCTTTGATTTTGTTGATAATGAGATTCTTAATTTATTTAAGTGCAAAAAAAATGAATTATTAGTTTGTTAAAAAACAAAAACAACTTAAAAAGGAGTCTATCAAACTCCTTTTTTAATTTGTTAACAAATTTATTAAACAATTATTATATTATGTAGATGTAGACCACATAATTTATTTTTCTTCTTCTATCGCAACAATTCTAACAAGATAATCGTTTTCTCCAACTTCTAAACAAGTTTGAAGTAAAGTTATCTTAGTATCATTTTTCCATTTGTTTATTTTTTTAGAGTCTTCTTTGTTCCTAACAACACCACCAGTTCCTAAATTATCTAATCTAACATCTACAAATTCTCTCACAATAAAATGTTTTTTTATTCCCAAATTATTTGTAATTTCAACAGAATCACCATTCTTTAATAAAACAAGCCGACCAAAACCACCTTCTTTATGTCCAGTAATAATTCTACCTCCTTTAACAGATACAGCATTTTCTGGATTTTTATCCATTTCTTTTTGAACTTGATCTTCTTTTTCTACTAAAGTTAATGGTATTTTCTCTCCATAAAATCTAATTTCTGATGGATTGCTTTCTTTATACAAGTAATGGATAGAATAATAACTTTTTTTATTTTCAATAACTGACAATATTAATATTGTAGAAAATAGTGAGATTATTCCAACAAAAACAATTTTATAAATTGTCCACTTCATAAGGGTTTTCCCCTAAAAAGTTTTTCATTCTTAAAGTTGCATTTTTAAATAGACGATCCACCTCTCCAACACTAGAAGCAATACCATCTTTAACTAATTGTTTTTTTGCTTCAAATTTATTTCCAGTGGCTTCATGAATGTAAAAGAAAATAGTTTTTTCTTCCGGAGTTAAAGTATCAATTGCTTGATTTAATTGATCTCTAACCTGATCTCTAGCAACCTTGTCTACAGGATCTATTGAATTCACATCCTCTATTAGATCTTGAAAAGTTGCTCCACCATCATCATATTGTGTATTAGAAGAATCATTGTTTACTTGAATATCTGTAGATAAAATAGTTTGACCACTCTTAATTGCCATTTCTAATCTTTTTACACTAACACCTAATAATGGAGCCAATTCGTCTGGTGTTGGTTCTCTATGGAATTCTTTATGATAATCAATACTTAATTTCACATACTTATTAAAAAGATCCTGCAACTTAGTTGGCAATCTAACTAATCTATTCTGATAAACTGCCTTAGAACAAGATTGAAGAATCCACCAACTTGCATAAGTCGAAAACTTGTTCCCGGTTTCTAAATTAAATTTGTTTATTGCGGTAAATAATCCAATAGTCCCTTCTTGAAACAAATCTTCCCAGGGAACTTTACTATACTGAGCATACTTATTTGCATACGATGCCACTAACCTCATATTACTTTCAATCATTAGATTTCTAGCTTCTTCGTCTCCATTCTGAGCTCTACGAATTAATTCATGTTCCTCTTCAACACTATTTATCATAGAGGTAGATTCTCTCATTTTATTAAATGTATAAGATCTTTGATCAATTGTACTCAAATTAAAATCTCCTTTTTATTTAACTTATAATATCACAAGCTTTCTTTTTCAATTATAATAATCTTAGCACAAGAAGAATAAAAAGTCAAAAAATGGTGAAACTATTTGTTTAGTCTCACCAATTTTCTTTTTAATTTAAGTAATTTTATAACCCCACGAACTTTTAATTTTTTATTTCTTTTTTTGTAAAAGTTGGGAGCTATTTTTTTCAGAATTTTCCTTCTTATATCTCGAACAAATCTATATAAGTATGAGCGACTACCCCCATCTGGGGATCCATTAAACCCATTTCTGTAGCTATTTAAGATGTCAACATACTTACCTTCCATTTTTCTCCGATATGAATAATCTTCAGCTTTAAGAATAAAAGCAACTTGATACCCTTCCAAGCCCTCTTTTCTAATCTGTCTATCAATGTATTGAGTTGGGATACTTACAGTAGCGTGTTCCAAAAGTCTTCTACGAACATTGTTAGATTCCCCAATGTATGGATGCCCATCATTAAATCGATAAATTAGATAGACACCAGGAAGATCTGGCATTAATTTATTATTTTTTATAAAATGATCATATCGAACAGATTTGAAATGTGTAAGGACATCTCTTCTTAATTCCTTATACTGTTTCAATTCCATTAGAAGCTACCTCCATTTGCGAGCCACCAAGATAATACTCCAATTGCTGGAAGTCCTACAGCAATAGCTCCAACAAAGAAATTTTTAATTTTTGAAGGTTTAGCCTCATTATTAGAATCATTTTTTAATGAATTTAATTTATCATTATTATTACTATCTACTTTTTCAGCATCATTGACAAATTCAGCTTCTTTCTTCAAATCTAACAAACTTTCAAAGTTAACAGAATCTGATTCTTTATCTATTACTTTATGTTCACTTTTATCAATAAACTCAATATTATTTGAAATAATATCGTTTTCAGATTCAATTTCTTTAACAGTATCTGTCACAACTTTAACATTTGAAGAATTATTATTTTTTTCTTTAGATGTTTCAGAATAAACGGTATTCGCAGATTCACTATTAGAATCAAAGATTGTTTCAGAAAAATCAAATGGTTCTTTTTCTAGTTCAAATTCAATCTTTTTTTTCGTCATAGATGATTCAAAGTTTTTATTATCTTCTAAAGCTTTTGTTAAATAATTTGAATAAAACAATTCTGCTTGATTTAATAAAGAAATTGTATTCTGTAATCTAAACAATTTAGCAGCATCTTCAGGGGAAAGAAGTTCTAATCCTGGTTCAATGTTTGGGTCTTTTTTTAAAATAACTCTTAAATCGTTCATTCTTTTTACCAGTTGCGCTTTCCTTTCATTCTTTTTATAAATAACACCATAAAAATCCAACCATTTTCTAATTTCTTTTAAAGTTGAATAATTTGTAACTTCATTCAATGAACATCACCTCTATTTTATTATTAATTAAGTAATATCTATTTTACTTAACTATTTTAAAACTTTTATAAAGATAAAATTCATTTTCTTATATTGTATCAAATAAGATCAAAAATGTCAACGATTTTAATTAAATAGATTAGATATAATTAAATAAAAAATAAAGAAAGAAGGCTTTAAATAAGTTTTTAGAGGTAAAATTTGAATGATCGGAATCACATTAGCACTAAAAGAATTAGTGGTTAAAAAAAATAAGACTAAAAACACTTGTAAACATAAATTTGTAAAAGATGATCTATCTCCAACGAATGGAATCATTTGTAAGTATTGCAATAAAAAATTGCAAGCTTAAATAAAAAACAAAAATTAAAAGGTAAGGCTCGTATGTTTGCTTTACCTTTTTTATTTTTTTATCAACTACCACCAACTAAAGTAGGTGGTTTGTAAACTCTCATCTAGTACAAACGTTTTAACAACTCCTATGACTTAAAAACAAGTTTACACAAGGGCATGTTGACAACTACCCAATAACGAACCATATGAGACTCGTTACATTAATTTAGTTTATCTAATTTTTCAAAAGTAGGTTTTGGATTTCCACTGTTATAAAGAGTACCTAAGAACTGAATATTCATAGCAGCTGCACGATCATCATTTGTTTTATAAGAACAAGCCTTACAACAAAATTCATGTTTGTCTTTATTACGATTTTTTGCATCAATGTATCCACATTTTGGACAACGTTGACTAGTATAGTGAGCATCACAACTCACTACTTGTGAACCCTTGTCAAATGCTTTATAAATTAACTTTTGTTCAAAATCATAAAAAGCCCATGAATGATGTTCGTAACGATTTTTCTTAGCACGTTTTTTAACAGTCGCAAAGGTTACATTTGTTAAATCCTCTAAAGTAAAAATTGTACCACTACCGTAATGGTTAACGAGTGTCTTAGATAAACAATGGTTCACATCGCTCATCCAACGGGATTCTCGTTGACCAATAGCTTCTAATCTACGTTTAGCTGACCTGGTATTTTTAGATTGTAACTGTGAACGTAAACGTTTATAATGTCTACGTTTTTGTAAAATCGCTTTACCATTAACAAATGTAGTTTGACCCTTTTCGTCATAAATAGTTAACAATTGTCTTAAACCACGATCAATTCCCACTACGTGAGACGGTTTGAATTCAGGTTCTTCAACTTCTTTGGTAACAGCGATATGTAAATACCAATGTTTACCTGATTTTAAAACTTTTGCAGTACCTAATGTCCAAGAACCATCAAAGTATTGTTTCCAACCGTTAAAAATAGGTTTTACAGTCACACGTCCATAAATCGTATTCAAAGACATTGTATTGTCATCCTTATGTGAATAATCACGGTTACGAACCAAATCAAGTTGTAGACGTTTAAATTCAATCGGTTCCCATAAAAAGTCCAAATCTTTTTTCACATAGTTTTTAACTAGTTCACCATGATTGTTTTTTTTATAACCGTCCCAAACACATTCTTTTCGTAATTGAGTTTGCCGACTACGGTATCTAGCAATTACGGTACGAACACAGGATTGAGCCATTTGTGATTTTAATCCAAATTTAGAACGTAAGTCATTATAAAGAAGTTTTACTAAGGTTGTTGTATTCATCGGAAAATTGTTATCAAACATGTATTTTGATACGAAATTACAACCTTGTCTAAAAGCTTCTTGAGAAGCAACCATTTTAGGAACATCGTTACTATTTTGAAAAATAATACGTGATTTAATCATACGACTAATCTCAATTGTTCCCATGTCTAAACTCCTTTCTATTAGTTATTTCATAAATAAATTATACCACAACTAATTTTTGAAGTCAAGAAAACGTTGTTAAACCACAAAAAAATTATTAAAAAAAATTAAAAAACAGAATCAATTCCTCACCTCATTAAAATAAGGTGTCTCCTTGATTACGTTAATATGAAAAACTATAAAACTTCATCTTCTCCTAAAAATTGAATTTTATATCTTGAAGTTTCTTTCAAATAAAGATGAAAGTCATCTCGTTGTTTTCTTGGAAGCAATGTGTTTCTAAAAGGATATTGACTTCCTGATGCTTTTAACAAGTTCACATTCTCTTCGTTCAAATTTTCTTTAAACCATGAAACTAAAAGCTCATCTAATTTATCTATAATTGGTTTTGCTATTTCTCCATCAACAGGTGTCACTAGATGTCCAAGCCTGATAATTAATTCAACTAATTGAAAAAAATCAACCTTGTTATATCCTTCATCTGCAAGTCTAATAACTCTATCAATTGTCCACCCCGGAACTTCAAATTGTTTTTTTATTAATTCATACGGTACGCTTTCGAAAAATCCAGAATCAAAATAACTATCTAGGATCCTACCACATAGTTCATGCAATCTAATTGACAAATCTTTTACATAATTTAATCCAACCCTACTTCTATAAACAATTTCTCGACGATCAGCTTCTAAAGTTTTCAAAAACACTTTATTAGGATCTACGAATTGAGGAAAAATAGACATTACATCTCTATTTTCGTAATTTCCAAATGTTAGATCTAAAATCATTTCAGCAGCTAATCTTCCCAAACTATTAGAATCTATTGGTAAAGTCCCAATATAAACAGATAATCCATAATCTTTAAATAAATCCCACTTTCCTTCTCTAAAAACAAAATCATTTTTCAAAAGATTATAAAGTACAGTTCTCTGAGTTAAATTTTCAGGAACAGATGTTCTACTTACGGCTGATAATAATTCACCGTATAAATTATCAATTAAGCGCTCTCGTTCTGTTAAAATTCTACGTTCGAATTTAGGAACTTTACCAATATCAGAAGCCTTATGTTCTTGTATAGCTTCAGAAGTGGATTTTCCATTTGAAGTATCTATTGTCAAATTTTCAAAACCTTCAATCGATGGAAGTTCTGGTAATTCATCAAACATTTAAAATAAACTCCTACTAAAAAATTTATTAATTATTTTTTTACTAAACTTATTTTAATTCATTTTTATAATTTTTTTAATCTATAATTCAATAAAACAGGATCTATAAAAATGATCCAGAAAGAAGGAAAAACAATGACAATGACAACTAATAACACTAACAATGAAATTTTATTCGAAGAATTGTTAGAATGCTCTGATCGTGAGTTAAATTTGTTGAATTTATCTCATGAGGAGAAGAATTTCGGTAAAATGTTAGAAAACATTTACCGAAATGAATTCGGAGATGTACTTCGAATTCGAAGTGTTAATGAGGGGGTTGATCATAAGGGGTACCCCATCATTCAAGACAAGTTCTATTTCAATGGGGTTAGAACTTCACCAAGAACAGTTGTGTGCTATTCTTGATAAAACTATTGACAGGTTGGTAATTATCAATCTGTTTTTTTATTTTTTTAGATTTTGATTTTTGTTGTTTAGTATTTTATCACAAGATAAAAAAGATGTCAAGTCAAACTCTAGTAATTGATTTGATATAGTCAAACTCTAGTAATTGATTTGATATAGTCAAACTCTAGTAATTGATTTGATA
>ERZ772952.44-NODE-44-length-27652-cov-20.1658_pt1 | contig 27652 bp, 19 predicted proteins | sample MGYA00580686_ERZ772952 | MGnify/ENA primary metagenome ERZ772952 (study PRJEB29015, sample SAMEA2738074) | human oral metagenome | biome: human oral; feature: human-associated habitat; material: saliva | place: China | collected 2213 ... | reverse complement strand
GTGGTGTGATGGCGAAGATTGTTTCCCCGCAGTCCATCGCAATTGCAGCTGCTGCAGTAAACAGCGCCGGCGAGGAATCCAAGATTACCTCCATGGCAATCAAGTACAGCGCAATCCTGCTGGCTATCACCTGTGTTTGGGGTTACGTTCTGTCCCTGGTTGTTTCCTAAACAGCGTGAAGCTCCGATGCGTGTAACCTGCCTTCCCTGAAAGGTGAGGTACCGCGACACGGTTTAGTGAAAGCCCCCTTCTACTTCGGTAGGAGGGGGCTTTTACGTTATCTAGGCTTGTTAGGGGCGTGCGGTGGGATGCGTGGCTGATGGCTCGATGGGGAGCGGCGAGGGGGCAGATAACCGGGAGTGCAAATGTGCACATAAATATCATTTGTGCATACTTAAGGTTATCCTATCCTGAACTCATGAGGGAGACCTGATAGCTTAGACAGATAAAGTCACAAGCACCTAGTTAGCGGGAACAATCCCGCTTTCTTTCAGTTAAAACCAGGGAACAACTTCAGTCCCTGGGAGCTGATGACCAGAATGCTTCACCGATGGACCCGTCTACGACGTACAGGACGGGCCCATCGGTTTTTATGCGGCCTAGCGCTTCCATGCAGCACAGGAGCCGTATCGGAAGAAGCAACCGCAACAATGCACAGACCGAAAGGAACACCCGCCCCCATGTGGCAGCAAACCTACGACCCGCTGAACTTACCGGTGCTCTCTGCGCTGGTCGCAGCAGTACCCATCATCCTCTTCCTGCTGGGCCTGACCGTCCTGAAACTCAGCGGCCTCAAGTCAGCACTGCTGACCCTCGGCACCACCCTCATCATCGGTTGCGCCGTCTTCGGCCTGCCCATCACCGCAGGTGCCGGCTCCATCCTCTCCGGCTTCCTCTCGGGCGCATGGCCCATCGGCTGGATCGTGCTCATGGCGGTGTGGCTTTACCGCATCGCCGTGCGCGCTGGTAACTTCGACATCGTGCGCTCGTCCGTCTCCTCCATCTCGAACGACCAGCGCATCCAGGTGCTGCTGATTGCCTTCTGCTTCGGTGGTTTCATCGAAGGTGCGGCAGGTTTCGGTATCCCCATTGCTATCTCCGCGGCGCTGCTGGTATCCCTGGGCTTCAACCCCCTCAAGGCGTCCATGCTGGCGCTGGTAGCCAACGCCGCATCCGGCGCCTACGGTGCTATTGGTATTCCCGTCACCACCGCAGCTAAGGTCGGCGGCCTGGACACCGCACACCTGTCCGCAGGCATGGTCCCGGTACTGCAGATTTTCGTGGCAATCGTGCCGGTACTGATGGTCGCCATCCAGGACGGCCTGCGCGGCATCCGTGAAGTCGGTCTCGTAGCGCTCATGACCGGCGTGATCTACTCCGGCGGTCAGGCAGCTATCCTGGTGCTGCTCGGTTCCCCCGAACTGGTCGACATCATCCCGCCGCTGCTGTCCCTCGTTGCCCTGGCACTCGTGATGCAGAAGTGGCAGCCCAAGCACATCTACCGCGAACCCACCGCACCCAGCCTTGAAGAAGCCCAGGCTCAGCAGAACGTCAAGCACACCGGCGGCGAGATCGTTAAGGCGTGGAGCCCCTTCATCTTCCTCTCCGCAACCATCCTGCTCTGGTCCACCGCGCTCAAGCCCGTGTTCGCAACCACCGGGCCGCTCGGTGCTGCAACCCTGGCATTCCCCATCCCCGGCATTCACGAAGCCATCACCACCGGTGCCGGCAAGACCGTGACCGCGATGTTCTCCTGGAACACCCTGGGCGCATCCGGCACCGCAATTCTGGTAGCGGCACTCATCACCATCCTGACCTCGAATATCAGCTGGGGTGAAGCCTTCGAAGAACTCGGCGGCACCTGGAACCAGCTGAAGATGCCGATCCTCATGATCTGCCTGGTCATGTCCGTCGCAAACGTCATGAACTATGCCGGTATGACCACCTCCATCGCTCTGGCGCTCGCGGCAGCCGGCCCGGTCTTCCCGCTGCTGTCCCCGATTATCGGTTGGATTGGTGTGTTTGTGACCGGCTCCGTGACGAACGCTAACGTGCTCTTTGCGGGCCTGCAGTCCACCACCGCAGCCCAGATCGCTGTTGACCCGACCCTGCTCGTGGCCGCAAACACCGCCGGTGGCGTGATGGGTAAGATTGTTTCCCCGCAGTCCATTGCGATTGCGGCGGCGGCTGTGAACAGCGCCGGCGAGGAATCGAAGATCACCTCCATGTCCATTAAGTACAGCGCTATTCTGCTGGGCCTGGTCTGTGCGTGGTCCTTCGCTCTGTCACTCATGGCTGGCTAAAGACCGATACCGGATTCGGCGTAACCCCGCGTAGAAACCCCTCGATGAGAACCCTGCAATTTTCTCTGCAGACGACGAATCGAGGGGTTTTATGCATATTCAGGGAAGTTCCGATAAGCCCGGAAGAAGCGTAGAATTACTTCTTGTGCTTGCTCCTGCATGATTCTGAACATCACCACAGGTTGTGCTCCAGAATAAAGAACGGGCAGGTGCCTAATAGAACACCTACTGCTTAAGGAGAAACAATGCAGGCACTCGCAACGGTCACCACCGTTTTTGCCTTCGTAGCAATCGCTATTCACGTGTACATCTGGATCATCGAGTCCTTCCTCTGGACTAAGCCCAAGGGTCGCGAAACCTTCGGAATGACCGAAGAATTTGCCGAGTCCACCAAGGAGATGGCAGCAAACCAGGGTCTGTACAACCTGATGCTCGCCTGGATCGCCGCAACCGGTCTACTTGCCTTCTGGTTCGGCTCCCCGCAGGTGGGCGTGGCGCTCATGTTCGCAGGCCTGGGTTCCATGGCGATTGCAGGTATCTACCTGTTCCTCACCTCCCCGGCAAAGCGTAAGCCGGCGCTGATCCAGCTGACCCCGCCGCTGCTGTCCCTGATTTTCCTCTTCGTGATGATCTAACCCTGTGACAATCTAATTCAGAGCGGAACCTCTCAACGTATAGAAGCCGCGTGCTTACTCCACTGAAGTAACACGCGGCTTTTCTGCGCCCTTGGACGCGAGTACGCCAAGCGAGGGGAGCTTAGGCGAAGAGACTCGAACAGCCGCGCCGATGCGAACCCACCAGGTGAGCGTCCACCATGCCGATCGCACACATGAGTGCGTAGGCGGTCACCGGCCCCAGAAACACCCCTCCTAGAGCTTTAAAAGACTTTGCAAGAAGCGCGGACTCAGCGGTATCGGTCGGAATATCCTCCAAAGTATGCGGAGTGATAGTCTCGCTGGGCGCGAAAGACCACAGCCACGCCGGTAGCCCGCCCGGTATGCGCGTGCCGTCAGATAGGGTGCGCTCACGCATCCGGTCCAAGTCTTCGCGGCTTAGCGTCCGAATTCGACGGCGGCGAGTGTTTGCCGCCTCGGTGCTATCCTCTTTGGCCGGGGTAGAAGAGGGCGCGATAAGGGGAAGACGAATATCCTCCGTGGAGGCGTCACGGGGCGTTGCGGCAAGCTCGCGCATCCGCAGGGTCAGCCGTGCATTGGAGATGACCGCGCGAATCTTCCTCTCGTTACGGATAATGTCTTCATTCTGGAGGAGCCGCGCAACATCATGGTCGGTGAACGCAGCCACGCGTTCGGGGTCGAAACCCTCGAAAACGCGGCGGAATGCCTCTCGGCGGGCAAGAATCGTGCGCCACGAGAGCCCCACCTGAAAAGCCTCGAGGCTCAGGGCTTCGAAGAGTCCTCGTTCATCGGTGACGGGCATGCCCCATTCGGTGTCGTAGTAGTCGCGCAGAAGCTCATCGGTCACCCACGTGGGGTAGCTCGGGGCGTTTTCGAGGGGGTCGGCGGGAATAGTAGGTTGCGAGGTCACGGTTTCTCCTCTCTGAGATTGCTGAGCCGATCCGAGTGTTTCGGAATCATGTTCTACTTAAACAGTAGCTCTTCTATGATTGAGTCGCAACTATATTCGATTTTGTGTCGTGTTGCAGAGCATCGAAACCGAAAACAGGTACGAAAAAGGGCGGGATACGCATCCGATGCATACCCTATCCCGTCATGAGCTTCGAAGACTAGCCGGCAGGCGCTAGAAGAGCCGCGCCTCCCGCACCTCTTCCGGCTCCTCCAAATCAAGGAGGAATTGTTTACGCTCAACACCGCCGGCATAACCGGTGAGGCTTCCATCGGCACCAATAACGCGGTGACAAGGAATCATAATGGAAATTTTGTTACGGCCAACCGCCTGACCCACCGCCTGCGCGGGGGCACCGGGGCCGACCGCTCGCGAAATATCACCGTAGGTCGTGGTGTACCCAGCAGGAACAGTCTTCAGATGCTCCCATACAATCAGCTGAAAATCGGTGCCCTCAGGATCTAGGGGCAACGTAAAAGAAGTGCGCTTGCGCTCAAAGTACTCGGAGAGCTCCACCTCAGCGCGGGACAGCAGCTGCGCCGCAGCATACTCATCGGCTGGCTCTTCACCTTCTGCAGCGCCGTGCTCCCGTAGGTAGGTGACGGGATTCTCGATTAGTTCACCGAGCTCATGGGGGAGCGGAAAATGCGCCTGGTCCTCGTACCAAATGCCGACAAGCGCATCCGCACGGGTGGCGATGTAGAGCGTGCCCACGGGGCTTGCATAGCGCGTGTACCAGCGCGAGAGCGCTTCCGGCGGCTGCGGCGAATCGGTCGCTTTGGTCATGCTCTTCCTCGTAGGCTCGTGGGCGTGTACTGCAGATGATGTATAGGGGTAAATACCCCTTTCAACCATCATAGGGGAGGCGCGCCTCCGTACCGTACCCGCGGCGGGTTTTGTCTATAACTAACCGCTACGAGATATACACATCGCCGGTTACGCCTCTCACGAGGTCCCGCCAATTTTGATTGAGCCCGAAGACCTGGCATTCTGTGAAGTACACACCGATACACCGCAATTCAATACTCCGGCTTCTCCACCCCGCACCGGGTGGGGGATGACCTGTGTTTCTCGTGCCCCAACGTTGGGTTCAACGACGACTGAAATTGCAAGGAGAAACATGGAAGATCTGAAAGACATCCGCCGGCAACTCAAAGAAAACCCGGAGAGCCGAGAGCTCAATAACCGTTACGCGCAGGCGTGCCTCGACATCGCGAAAGAATATACCGTTACGTCCCAGGGACATATCTTTATTTGCTCGCCCTCAGATTTAGAAGCCGTACGGTACGTCATGGCCAAGATCCCTAACGATTCGCTTCTAGACGGCGAAACCTTAGAGGAATACAAACGCCTGGAGAGAGCCGTTACCCAGGCTCGTATAAATAGAGGTAAACCCGGTAGCAAGATGGGCATTTACTATGCCCTCATCCTTTTTATAGTGATGCCTTCCATGGCGGCACCAGTCCTTCTGCTATGGGAACTCACCGTGCTTGGCTCAGACCACACCCGGGACCCGAGAGCCCTCATTTACCTGATTCCTGTCGCTCTCATTACCGCTGCGCTCCTCTGGGTTGGGTGGCTTGTTGAGCGAATCCCCGGCTGGAAATATAACGCTCTGATCGTCGAAGAGAACAAAAGACTAGAACTAGCCAGAGCCGAAGCTGAAGCGCAGCGGAGCACTGACTCAAACCAGAAATAATCTTGAGTGTAGGGTCGGACTCTGAACCGCGATTTTAATGCAAACGTGCCGCCTCACCGGTACCGGTGAGGCGGCACATTTATGCTGTCTAGGGGATGGCAGGCACGCTACTTAGCAGCTGCTCCGTTGGGATTGCCCTCCGTGTGGTGCAGATGCGGCAGGTGAGTCGAGTGCAGGTCGTGACCGAGCACATCGTGCGTATCCGGGTCCTCGTTCGGGAGCACGTGCGAGTACTTGGAGTAGTAGCGGTACAGCGCGTAGGCGCCAATCACAGTCAGTACGATAGCAACGCCCAGAGCCCACGGTACAGCTGCGGGAGAATACATGACAGAGAAGAGCACCAACAGCCAGGAGAGAGCAGCTGCAAGAACCGAAATGTTCATAGCAATAATTGCAAGCTTGCGGCGACGGACATCAACCATAATCGGTGCGGGAAACCCGCTCCCTCCTTCCAACGGAGCCTCTCTCCGTTCTCACGACCACCGGAAGGTGCCAGATGCATAACCAACCGCCATCTTCGGCGACCAGAATAGAATCAATAAGCCTATATATCTATGATACGGCGCTTGAAGTGGACATCAAAGGCAAACAAACGCTGTTAGACCAACCCCACACAACATGTAAACGGGTATCTCAACAAGGGGCATAAAACCAGTGATTTTTACAGCGAGAACTGCAACACGAAAAGCGAACCCCACTCATCGTTAATGCAGAGAACCTAGTAACAAGAGATAAAAGTCCGTCCGCCGCGGTACATGAAGCACCACGGCGGACGGGAGCGTAAATAAAGTATCAGCGCGAATCGTCGATTCCTGTCAGGACAGCGCATGAATATGTCGCGTACGCGTCCTGTGCGGTACTGACACCTCACGAACAACACCGCGCCAGGTGATCGGCGGAAGATACCAAATTTACAAAAACCAACGGTACCCTAGCACTAATTTTTGTAGAAATTACGCCGCAATAAACGCTGAATTGAGCGTCATAAAACAGCGAAAAGCCCCGGCTGCTTCAACCCCATAGCGGGGGAGAAGCAGCCGGGGCGTCGCTAGTACGCGGGCCGTGCCGTTAGGCAACGGGTGCTGTGATTAGGCGGTCGGAACGTCCTCGTCAACCCACTCGAGGGTGCGGGAGACAGCCTTCTTCCACAGGCGGTACTGGCGGTCGACCTCTGCAGGCTCCATGGAGGGCAGCCAGCGCTTGTCCTCGGCCCAGTTGTCCACAACGTCCTGCTCGCCGGTCCAGAAACCAACAGCGATACCTGCAGCGTATGCTGCGCCCAGTGCGGTGGTCTCAACGACCTTCGGGCGGATCACGGGAACGCCGAGGATGTCAGCCTGGAACTGCATGAGGAACTCGTTAGCGGTCATGCCGCCGTCCACGCGCAGTTCGGAGAGCTCAACACCGGAGTCAGCGTTCATTGCGTCGAGAACCTCGCGGGTCTGGAATGCAGTTGCTTCCAGTGCCGCACGCACAATGTGTGCGCGGTTCACGTAGCGGGTCAGACCAACGATCACGCCGCGAGCGTCGGAACGCCAGTGAGGCGCGAACAGGCCGGAGAACGCGGGAACAACGTAGCAGCCACCGGAGTCCTCAACGGAGGTAGCCAGTTCCTCAGATTCTGCAGCGTTCTCAATCATGCGCAGGTTGTCGCGCAGCCACTGAATCAGGGAGCCGCTCATTGCGACCGAGCCTTCCAGCGCGTAGACGGGAGCTGCGTCGCCAATCTTGTAGGCGACAGTGGTCAGCAGGCCGTTGTTGGAGAAGACGGGCTCGTTGCCGGTGTTCATGAGCATGAAGTTACCGGTACCGTAGGTGTTCTTCGCCATGCCCTTCTCGAAGCAGGCCTGGCCAAAGGTGGCAGCCTGCTGATCGCCCAGGATACCGGCAATCGGGGTGCCGTTAAGCAGACCGGTTGCGCGGCCGAAGCCGTACACCTCGGAGGAGGACTTGATTTCGGGCAGCATGCTCATGGGGATGCCCATGTCAGCAGCGATCTGCGGATCCCATTCGAGGGTGCGGATGTTCATCAGCAGGGTACGGGATGCGTTGGTCACGTCGGTGACGTGAACGCCGCCGTCAACACCACCGGTCAGGTTCCAGACCAGCCAGGTGTCGGTGTTGCCGAAGAGCAGGTCGCCGCGCTCTGCGCGCTCGCGTGTGCCTTCAACGTTGTCCAGGATCCACTTGATCTTGGGGCCGGAGAAGTAGGTGGAGAGGTTCAGACCGACGATGTCGTGGTACTTCCCAACGCCCTCTTCGCCTGCGAGCTCTTCAACGATTTCCTGGGTGCGGGTGTCCTGCCAGACGATTGCGTTGTAGACGGGCTCGCCGGTGTTCTTGTCCCACACGACAGTGGTTTCACGCTGGTTGGTGATGCCGACTGCAGCGATTTTGTGGTGGTTGACTTCGCCGTTTGCCATTGCGGTTGCTACGACCTTGCGGACGTTCTGCCAAATCTCGGTTGCGTTGTGCTCAACCCAGCCGGCCTTGGGGAAGATCTGCTCGTGCTCGAGCTGACCGTACGCTACGTTCTCACCTGCCTTGTTGAACAGGATCGCGCGGGAGCTGGTGGTGCCCTGGTCGATAGAGAGGATGTACTTGCGTTCGGTGTTGAGGGTTGCGGAGTGCAGAGAAGTCGTCATTGATTTTTCCTTAGAACAAAAGAATGGGGAGAACAAAAGAACGGGGGGTGGAGAGGTTTAGAGGGGCAGGACTGCCGGAACGATCAAGCCAGCAAGGACTGCGCCGATAATCGGGCCAACAACCGGAACCCATGCGTAAGACCAGTTGGAGCCGGCCTTACCGGGGATGGGCAGGAAGGTGTAGGCGATACGGGGGCCGAGGTCACGGGCGGGGTTGATAGCGTAACCGGTTGCGCCACCGAGGCTCATACCGATAGAAACAACGACCAGGGCAACAGCCAGGGGGCCAATCTGGGCGGGGGTCTTACCGGATGCGATAATCCAGCCAATCAGGACGAAGGTGCCGATAATCTCGGTGAGCACGTTCCAACCGTAGGACTTGATAGCGGGGCCGGTTGCGAAGATGCCGAGGCGGTCGCCCGGGTCCTCATCGAAGTGCTTCTTGTAGGTGAGGTACGCGCCGGTTGCGCCGGCCATTGCGCCGAGCATCTGAGCGACGATGTACAGGGCGATGTTGCCGGGAGTTGCGGGAACACCGGTTGCCAGGTCGCGACCTGCTGCCGCCAGACCCGCGGTCACTGCGGGGTTCAGGTGTGCACCGGAGAGGAAGGAGAGGTACACGGCGGTGAACACTGCCAGACCCCAGCCGAAGGTGATAACGACCCAGCCTGCGTCCTTAGCGTAGGACTTCTTGAGGGTCACTGCGGCACATACGCCGGCACCGAGCAGAATCAGGATGAAGGTGCCGAAGAATTCGGAAGCGAAGATTCCGAGGGCGGTGGGGGCGCCGGATGCATCCACGAGAGCGGATGAGCCGGCTGCAAGCACAGTTCCTGCGGAAGCAAGAAGAGACATTGATGCTCCTTGAAGACGAAGCGTCTGGAAGGCAAGCGAACCTTTGCTTGCGTATTCCCGTGCATCCTCACCGCACGGGCGGATCGGGGCACAACGCTGTGCTGAAATGTGTAGCGGTTGATACGAAAAGTTGACGGATGTTCCTGGATGAGAAGCAAACCGTACCGGTGGGGTAACCCCGTATTTAGCGCTCTGCTTCTTGTGCAGGGGGTTTATCGTAAACGGTTATAACCGTCCGTCCACCCCTCACCGAGAAATTATGAGATGCCCCATGGTCGGTGAGGGGTGAACGGTTGGTTCGTACCAAATAAACGGTTACGAAAGGTGTGCAAAAACTCTAAGGATTAGAGCTTCACGCGGGGTGCCACGGGGGTGACAGCCTCAATCTTTGCCGATGCCTCAGCGTCGGTGGAGGTGGACTCTGCCTCGCGCATTGCTGCAACGCGTGCGGCGTAGAGGTCGAGTTCTTCCTTGACCTTCTTGTCGTCCCAGCCGAGCTCGGCACGCAGAATCTCGAGGATTTCGTCTGCTGCTGCCAGGCCGCGGTCGCGCTGCTCGAGGTCGAGGCGTACGCGGCGGACCAGGACGTCCTCCAGGTGCAGGGCACCTTCGTAGCGGACAGCGAAGACGACGTCCGCGCGCAGGAACTGGGGTGCCTTAGCCAGGGGAGCGCCGAGGGAGGGGTCGGTGTCGATGAGAGCGCCGAGGTCCTCAATCTGTGCGCCGTAACGCTCGAGCAGGTGGGTGATACGGTCCTCATCCCAGCCGTAACGCTTTGCGTAGCGTGCACGGTTAGCGGCGATTGCGTGGTAGCCGTCAGCGCCGACCAGGCCGATGGTTGCGGTCACGGAGGGGTTCTGCTTAGCCTGCTCGCCCAGTGCGAAGTCGACTGCGTCGGCAGCCATGACACGGTAGGTGGTGAGCTTGCCGCCTGCGATTGCGCTCATGCCGGGTGTAACCTCGGTCACGGTATGCTCGCGGGAAACCTTGGTGGATGCTGCGCCGTCCTTAACCTTGGGCTGCAGCAGCGGGCGCAGACCGGTGTAGGTGCCGATGATGTCTTCGCGAGTCAGCGGGTTAGCGAGCAGCTTGTTCGCCTGCATCAGGACGTAGTCGATGTCCTTGCTGGTTGCGACGGGGCGCTCGCGGTCCTCGGTGTAGGGGGTGTCGGTGGTGCCGATAATCCAGTAACGCTGCCAGGGGATGATGAAGAGAACGGACTTCTCGGTCTTGGTGAAGATACCGCCGGTTGCGTTGATGCGGTCGCGGGGAACCACGATGTGGATACCCTTGGATGCGAGCACCTCCAGGCCGCCCTCGGGGTTAGCCAGGGACTCGGACTCTTCGGTCCACACGCCGGTTGCGTTGATGATGTGCTTTGCGCGTACGTTCAGGCGCTCGCCGGTTTCCAGGTCTGCCAGCTCTGCGCCGATGACGCGGCCGGATGCATCCTTGGTGAAGCCGACAACCTGGGTGCGGGATGCAGCCAGCGCGCCGTAGCTTGCAGCGGTGCGGACGACGTCGATGACGAGGCGTGCATCGTCAACGCGTGCATCGTAGAACTGGATTGCGCCGCTGAACGCGGAGTCCTTGATGTCGGGGAAGACGGTCTTGGTGCCGGTCTTGGTGAAGTGACGCTGGGAGGGGACGCCCTTGTTGCCGCGGGAGCCGAGGAATGCGAGGGTGTCGTACATGCCGATGCCGATTGCGGAGTATGCGCGCTCGATGACGGGCATCTTCAAAGGCCACAGGAAGGGCTGTGCGTGCACGAGGTGGGGTGCGATCTTGTTCAGTAGCAGACCGCGCTCGGTGAGAGCTTCGGTTACGAGCTTGAAGTCGAGGTTGTAGAGGTAGCGCAGACCGCCGTGGACGAGCTTGGAGGACCATGCACTGGTGCCTGCAGCCCAGTCGCCTGCTTCGACGATGCCGGTGCGCAGACCGCGGGTTGCTGCGTCAAGGGCGATACCTGCACCGGTGATGCCGCCGCCGACGACCAGAATGTCGAGTTCTTCGTTGACCATGCTCTTGAGTGCCTTGGCGCGGGATTCGGCGGTCAGCTGGGACTGCTGTGCAATGTGCTGGGAGCTCATGTAGTGCTCTTTCTTCTCGTGCCGCGTGGGCGGCGTGGGGTTTCATCTTGCAAATAGTAAAACCCAATGGTGAAATAATAACCAAGTAGCTTGAACGGATTTTCACTGGGGGTCTGTGACCGATGAACGAACGCGCTAACCACACCTACGAGGCGGCGCAGCTGTACTACATCCACAACATGACGATGGACGCTATCGCGGCCCGTCTGGGGGTCTCCCGCGCCACCGTATCGCGTCTCCTTAAAAGTGCTCGTGAAAGCGGCATGGTGCAGATCCGCCTGGATGACTCCTTCCGTACCCGCAGTGAGCTGGAGCGCCGCATCGGCGAGCGCTATAAGGTGCGCGTCACCCTCGTGAATGTCCGTTCGGATGCCACCCCGATTGCTCGTATGAGCCAGGTGTCTCGTACTGCGGCGGCGCTCCTTGATTCCCTGGTTGATAACGGAACGAGCCTGGGTGTGGCGTGGGGGTCAACCATGACTGAGATTTCCCGCCATCTGCCGCGCCGTCCGCTGACCGGCGTGACGGTGGTTCAGCTCAACGGCGCCGGTAACGCGCACCATTCGGGTATTCCGTACCTGGGTTCTTTGCTGGGGCAGCTGGTGAATGCCTATGATGCGCAGGCTATCCATTTTCCGGTTCCCGCGTTCTTTGACTATGCGGAGACGAAGACCGCCATGTGGCGTGAGCGTAGCGTGCAGAAGAATCTGCATGCCCAGCAGAACGTTGACCTCGCTGTTTTTGGTGTGGGTGCTTTTGGTGGTCCTATTCCTTCTCACGTGTATTCGGGCGGCTATTTTGAGGTGCAGGAGCAGCGTCAGCTGCGCGAGCTGGGCGTTGTGGGGGATATGTGCACGATTCTTCTGCGTGAGGACGGCTCGTGGGCTGATTTGGAGCTGAATAAGCGTGCGTCCGGTCCGACTCCGAAGGAGCTGGCTCGTATTCCGCGCCGTATTTGCGTTGCGTCCGGTACTCACCGTGTACGTGCTTTGCGTGGTGCGTTGCGTACGGGTGCGATTACCGACTTGGTTCTTGATGATGCGCTGGCAAAGGCGCTCATGGAGAAGTAGTTGAAATTATCGCCGCGGGCATGAGGTTCCGTGGTTATGAGGTTCGCGGGTATGAAGGTCCGTGGTTATGGGCGAAAAGGGCACTTTGATTCTGAAAGGGTCGCGCTGAGAGCTTGCCCACTGAAGCTCTCAAGTGCCGCCTGAACAATGTTTCAAGGTGCCCTTGAGTGTCGTCAAAAACTGCTTTCTGACCCTACAATGTGAAACGTTTGCGCATGTGAAAGCGTATATTAGTGCACTCCATTGAAGGTGTGCGCCACTCACCGTTAGAAAGAACCAACCATGACCCCTACCTATAACGCCCAGGCGAATCCGCACCTGGGCGCACCCGGCATTACCACCATGCACGGTGATGCCCAGTCTTCCGACGCTACTCCTCTTGCCGGCCCCGGCGCAGGCAATTGGAAGATTACCGGCACGAAGCTCGGCGGCGCCTGCCCGACGATTCTTGCTGGACGCGACGGCTTCATTCAGGTGCTCTGTACCCAGGTCTTCGCCCACGGTGAGTTCATCACCCCGAAGCTCTCCATCCTTGATCCGCATACCGGTCGTGAACTTTCGCACCTGGACATTCCGAAGGGCGCACTGCTCGGCGGCGTGTACGCCTACCTTGACGCGCAGGACCGCATGGTTCTGGTGGATGGCTCCCAGTGCCTGCTGCGCCTCTCCCACTCTGCTGACGGGCGCAGCATCCGAGTTGATGAGCGTATTGACCTGAGCCGCATGCTCGCCCAGAGCACCAATGACGCTGTGGTTGGTCTGGTGCCCGACTGGTCCGGTCGCATTTGGGTTGCGACGAAGAACGGCTACATTGCGGTGATTGATTCTGCCCGCGGCACGATCCGTTCGATGCGCCTGAACAAGACGTCGATTGCGGGCGAGCGTATCGACAACTCGATTTCGGCGTGCCCGCAGGGCGTGAGCGTGGTGACCTCCCACGCTATTTATATGCTGAACGCTACCGCAACCGGCGCGCCCACCCTCAAGTGGTGGCATGCGTACGATCGAGGTAGCGCCCGCAAGCCCGGTAAGCTCGCGTGGGGTTCCGGCGCCTCCCCGACGTTCTTTGGTCCGAACGGCTCGGATTATGTGATGCTGACCGATAACTCTGATATTCAGGAGTCGGTCATTGTGTACCGCACCGATAACGGCGCGAAGGTCGGTAGCGCCGGCCTGTTTACTGCCGGTACCTCTGGCACTGAGAACTCCATGATTGGTGTGGGTAACACGATGGTCGGTGCAAGCACCTACGGCTACCCCTACCCGAAGTACCCGGAGGGCGCCGGCCCGTCGGTTCCTGCGAACGCGCTTTTTGCTCCCGGTATGGAGCGTTGGGATATTACCGACCGCGGTCTGCGTAAAATCTGGGATCGTAAGGATGTGTACTCTTCGGCTGTTCCTCGCTATTCCGCCGCTGACGGCTTGATTTACACCTGTGAGCGTCGCCGCGGCCCGGCTGGTTTGGCGAATGGCGCCTACGCGTGGGCTGTCGCGTTGGACATGGAAACCGGTAAGACGATGCACGAGCAGCGCCTGCCTCAGCACGTGAGCCTGTTACTCGGCGGTGGTGACACCCTGCAGATGGTGGGCACGATTGACCGTTACGGCACCTGGTGGCAGGGCACGATTAGCGGCGTGTACCGTATCGCGAAGGCTTAGAGGAGTAGAAAATGACTAAGAATAATCTGATGAACACTTCTCGCCGTACCGCGTTGAAGGTTGCGGGTGCTTCGGCTGCCCTGGTGGCTGGCGGCGTGAGTGCTGCGGAGGCGGCAACTCGTTCGGGTGGTAAGCGCGCTCGCGTGACCCCGGTGACCCAGCGTCCTGGTGGACAGCGCGGCGGCGGACAGCACAGCGGCGCGGCGAGTTCTGCGCTGGTGCAGGTGCCGATGCGCTATAACGAGTCGTGCATCCGCCTGGAGTTGAAGGCAGCCTCTGGTGTGCAGGCTGTGTCTGTGCAGAGCCAGCCGGCGCGTACTGTTGCTTTCCGGAATCTGCCGACTCGCCTGAGCATTATTAATGAGGGTAATTCGACGCTGCCGGTGGGTACTCGCCTGATGATCCGTGCTCGCGCGCAGGATCCGAAGACCGGTTTGTTGTTGAATCCCGCGGTGACGCTTCGTGTGACCTCGGGTCAGGCGGTTCTGCCTTCGGGTGGCCTGGGTGCTTCGGCCCTGGTGGCTCCGGTGGATGCTCTAAATCTTGACGCGGTGCGCCGTAGCGAGCAGACCGGTCAGGCTGGTGCCGGCAGCGAGAATGTTTTGGAGTTGCGTACCGCTATTCCTCGCGGTCATCGTCTGGATGTTCAGCTGAATTATCAGGTGGCTTCGGGTGTTGCCGGTTCTGCGTTGAAGCAGGTTCATGTGAGCGCTGTGCTGGATATGGCGGCGGCTGGTTTGTCGTCTTCGTTCTACGAGGTGCAGAGCGCGGCTGTGGTTGCTTCGCTGAACTAGTAGTTGAGCCGACCCTGTGAGGGATGGGCTCGGCGGGGAAACGACTCCACTGCCTGTGCTTTTATACCTCTATATATAGGCGCCTGTTCAAAAAGGCATAGTGAAAGGTCGGGGTCGTTCGTTGGAACGGCCCCGACCTTTGCGTTCTCTAGTGTTTGTGTTCTCTAGCGTGCCGGCATGGGCGGCGACTGAGATGTCCTATGCGGTGATGTCCTATGCGGTTTCGGTCCTGTCGTGTTCGCCGAATGCCACCTTCACCGCGTGGTGCAGTGCTTCGCGCACCATGGCGATGGCGGGGTTGGCGGCGGACTCTCGGCGTACGGCGGTAAAGATTTTGCGTGAGGGTTTGCCGGGTAGCTCCACGATGCGTAGTCCCTCGGTGGTGGAGAGGGAGGAGAGGATGAAGCCGGGCACGATGGTGACGGCGAATCCTGCCTTGACGAGGTTGGAGTTCGTGATCATGTCGTTGGCGCTGTAGCGGATGACCGGCTCGAATCCTGCGGTGCGACACTGGTTGAGTGCCCAGCTGCGGGAGGTGTTCTGCTCCATTTCGAGGACCCAGGGCAGCGCGTGCGCCTCCTCGATCGAGGTGATGGCGGAGGTGCTGGGCACGATGAGGCTGAGGGGGTCTTCGGTGAGTAGCTCGGAGTGCAGTTCGGGGTATTCGGGGATGTGGTGGTGCGGGTAGGCTTCGGAGAGCACCATGTCGTATTCGCGGCTTCGGGTCAGGGAGGTGCCGGTTTCAGGGTCGATTTGCAGTACCTGCAGGGTGAGCGAGGGGGCGTATTCGGCAAGGTAGCTGAGGGTTTCCGGTAGCAGCGCGAAGGCGGCGGACTGGAAGATGGCGAGGCGGACCATGCCTGCCGGTTCGCCGGTGAGGTTGGCGACGGAGGTTTGCATGCGGTCGAGTTCGCGCAGGATGCTTCGGGCGCTGTCGACGATGATGAGTCCGGCGCTGGTGAGCTGTACGCGTCTGCCGATGCGCTGCAGCAGCGGGGTGCCGGTTTCTTTTTCGAGGGTGGCGATCTGCTGGGAGACGGCGGAGGGGGTGAGGCTGAGCGCTTCGGCTGCGGCGATGATGGTGCCGCGTTCTTGGATTTCGAGGAGCATTTGCATGCGTCGAATGTCGTAGATGGACATATTTCCCTCCCTGGTGCGCCCGGTTGTTCGGGTGGGCTGGGCCCCCGAACTCTTCCGTGGTGCGTCTCTCATCGTGGACTCTTGTCTATGGTACCGCGCGGGCTTTCGGCCGGCTCTTTTTGAGACGCTTGACGTGGGGTGTTGGCATGTTGGCTTGTGTAGCGAGTATTTTCGCGCTGATGCGATGGTTCTTAGGCTTGAAGATGCTTCTGGGAATGGTTTTGAGGTGTTCGTTTATTACGAAATGGGTTCGGTATTTGCGCTCTGGAAGTGCTAGCCTGAGAGGGATGGATAGCGATGTTGCTATGGTCTTCGTTTCTTCTCTTTGGGCTCGGTGTTCGGAGGGTTGCCGGACGGGAGCCACACCGCACAATTATTTAGAAAAACTAAATGGATTTTGGAAAAAACATTCAGTTTTTCTAATGAGGTATTTATTACCCTTTTGTGGTGAAATAGAGACATCGCCAAACGTGGTGTGCACCGCACACAGTGAGATAGTTAGGAGTCAAGGATGACCCATCCTTTCGCATCTGAGCACTACCAGAAGATGGCTCTGGAAGCTCGTCAGCTTGTTCGTCAGTGGGTAAACGAGTCCCAGTCGATCAAGCCCACCTTCGCGGCTGAGCAGCTCGCCGGTGTTCTGAAGGACCCCAATGGTCTTCCCTTCACCGTCGGCTTTGTTGATGGCGTTATTCGCCCCGAGGACGACAACGTCTCCGGCCGCAACCTTTCCCGTATTTCCGGCCTGGCACCTTCCTTCCTGCCCTGGTACATGAAGTCCGCTGTTGGCTTCGGTGGCAAGCTGGCTGGTAAGGTCGCATGGCCCACCGTTCCCGTTGCACGCCGCGTGCTGCGCGAGATGGTCGGTCACCTGATCGTCGACGCTTCCGAGGAGAAGCTGGGTGACGCAATTGCAGAGCTGACCAAGACCGGTAACCGCCTGAACGTCAACCTGCTCGGTGAGGCAGTTCTGGGTGACAAGGAAGCAGAGCACCGCCTGGCTGAGACCAAGCGCCTGCTGGCACGTGACGACGTTGACTACGTCTCCATTAAGGTGTCCGCTGTTTCCGGCCCCCACCAGCACTGGGCATTCGACGAGGTTGTTGAGACCGCTGTTCGCCGCCTGACCCCGCTGTACGAGCTGGCTGCATCCACCTCCCCCAAGAAGTTCATCAACCTGGACATGGAGGAGTACAAGGACCTGGACCTCACCATTGAGGTGTTCACCAAGATCCTGGACCAGCCCCACCTGAAGGACCTGGAAGCCGGTATCGTGCTCCAGGCATACCTGCCCGACACCCTGGCTGCAATGCAGCACCTGCAGGAATGGTCCGCAAAGCGCGTTGCTGCTGGCGGCGCAGGCATCAAGGTCCGCCTGGTTAAGGGTGCAAACCTCTCCATGGAAATCGTGGAAGCTGTTATGCACGGCTGGCCGCTGACCACCTGGGACACCAAGCAGGCTGCTGACACCAACTACAAGCGCGTTCTGGACTACGCACTGCGCCCCGAGCACGTGAAGAACATCCGCCTCGGTATTGCAGGCCACAACCTCTTCGACGTTGCTTTCGCACTGCTGCTGTCCGAGGACCGCGGTGTTAAGGATCGCGTCGAGTTCGAGATGCTGATCGGTATGGCTGAGCAGCAGGCAGAGATCATCCGCCGCCGCGTTGGTCACCTGCTGCTGTACGTGCCCGTCGTGAACCCCAAGGAATTCGACGTTGCAATCGCATACCTGATTCGTCGTCTCGAGGAGAACGCTTCCTCCGAGAACTTCATGTCCGGTATCTTCGACCTGGCAACCGACGAGTCTATCTTCAAGCGTGAAGAGGACCGCTTCATGCGTGCACTGAACTCCGTCACCGACGAGGTTCCCGCATCCAAGCGTACCCAGAACCGCCTGACCGAGAACGAGGACAACGTCTTCGTACCGGCTGGCCGCTTCGAGAACACCCCCGACACCGACCCCGCACTGGCAGGTAACCGTGAGTGGGGCCGCGCAATCCTCGAGCGCTCCAAGACCACCAAGCTGGGCATCGACACCCTCAAGGCTAACGAGCTGACCAGCGAGGCTGAGGCTGAGAAGCTGATCAAGGAAACCGAAGAAGCTGGCAAGGCATGGGGCAAGCTCTCCGGCCACGAGCGTGCAGAGATTCTGCGCAAGGTCGGTAAGGCAATCGCACTGCGCCGCGGTGACCTGCTGGAGGTTATGGCAGCTGAGGCTGGCAAGACCCTGGAGCAGGGCGACACCGAGGTCTCCGAGGCAATCGACTTCGCATACTACTACGCAATGCTGGCTGAGGACCTCGAGAAGATCGACGGCGCAAAGCCCAAGTCTGTTGACCTGACCCTGGTTGTTCCCCCGTGGAACTTCCCGACCGCTATCCCCGCCGGTGGTGTTCTGGCTGGTCTGGCTGCAGGTTCTGCTGTTATCTTCAAGCCCGCAACCATCACCGCTCGCACCGGTGCCCTGATCGCAGAAATCATGTGGGATGCAGGCGTTCCCAAGGAAGTTCTGAAGCTCGTCAAGGTTGTTGACCGCGCTGCAGGCAAGCTGCTCATCTCGCACCCCGAGGTTGACCGCCTGATCCTGACCGGTGGCTACGAGACCGCTGAGCTCTTCCGCTCCTGGCGTGATGACCTGCCCCTGTTCGGTGAGACCTCGGGCAAGAACTCGATCATCGTCACCCCGAACGCTGACATCGACCTCGCCGTCAAGGACGTCGTCTACTCGGCATTCGGCCACGCAGGTCAGAAGTGCTCCGCTGGTTCGACCGTTATCCTGGTTGGCTCCGTGGCACAGTCCGAGCGTTTCCGCCGCCAGCTGATCGACTCCGTCAGCTCCCTGCACGTGGCACACCCGCAGGACATTGAGTCCGAGATGGGCCCCGTTGTTCAGAAGCCGGAAGAGAAGCTGCTGCGCGGTCTGACCACCCTCGGCCCGGGCGAGCGCTGGCTCATTCAGCCCAAGGAACTGGACGAGACCGGTCGCCTGTGGAGCCCCGGTGTTCGTGAAGGCGTCAAGCCCGGTTCCGAGTACCACATGACCGAGTACTTCGGCCCCATTCTGGGCATCATGACCGCTGACACCCTGGAAGAAGCAATTGAGCTGCAGAACGCACCCGATTACGGCCTGACCGCAGGTCTGCACTCGCTGGATGCTGACGAGCTCGAGCTGTGGCTCTCCAAGGTCCAGGCAGGTAACCTGTACGTCAACCGTGCAATTACCGGTGCAATCGTTCAGCGTCAGCCCTTCGGTGGTTGGAAGAAGTCCACCGTTGGCTCCGGTACCAAGGCTGGTGGCCCCAGCTACCTGATCGCTCTGTCCGATTGGGAACCGGCACAGGCAACCGCAACCGCTGTCACCCAGTCCGTGACCGTCCGCGAGACCCTGGCTACCATCGAGCAATCCGAGCTGGGCAAGCGCGAGGACTTCGAGTTCATCAAGCGCGGTGTCTCCTCTGACGCACACGCTTGGGACACCGAGTTCGGCTTCGGCCACGATCCCTCGAAGCTGGGCGTGGAGCGCAACATCCTGCGCTACGTACCCACCCAGGTTCTGGTTCGTGCAGACGAGTCCGCATCCGCAGCAGAGACCCTGCGCGTTGTGCTCGCCGGTCTGGCAGCTAACGCACCGGTCGCTCTGTCCGTCGGTAAGGACCTGCCGGTCGACGTCCGTGGCGTCCTCGAGAACAAGGGCATCAAGTACGAAGTCAAGTCGGACGCTCAGTTCCGCGAGTACCTGGCTTCGAACGCTAAGACCCCGGTTCGCGCACTGGCTGGCACCCCGCTGGAAGGCACCCGTATCCGCTACATCGGTAACGACGTGAAGTCCATCTACTCGGCACTGGGTGGTCGCCCGGATGTTGCAGTGTACTTCGCACCGGTCACCGAGGCTGGCCGTATCGAGATGCTGCCCTTCCTCCGTGAGCAGGCTGTTTCGATTACCGCACACCGTTTCGGTAACCCGAACCGCTTCTCCGAGCGCGTCATTTCTTCCCGCTAAGACGCTGTGAGAGTTTAGCTCTCTAGTCCTAAGGCTCAGGGCCCTGCACCTTCATGGTGTGGGGCCCTGAGCCTTTTGCGTTTCTACTGGGCTCTTATCGGGGGAGTGATAGGTCTGTATGGAGCCGTGTGCGAAAGTGATGAATAGAGGGGCGTCTAGAAGTCGATACGGTGCGAATGGTTAGGTGCACGAATAAGAAGAGGAAAAATAGTGTCGTAGAAGTGGTACGGGGGTGTTTAGACGTGCCCCGCGTTACTTCTTATGTGATAATTGGTGTAGGACGTTTCGCTATCCCACATGCGAACGACACCGTGCGCGGGACGGTCCGCGCTACGCAAAATCACACTGAAAGGACACCGCTGCTATGAGCAACGTTCCCGCAGAACTCTCGTACACTTCTGAGCACGAGTGGGTTTCCGCTCTCACCGCCGAGGGCACCGTACGTGTTGGTATTACCGACCACGCTCAGGATGCACTGGGTGACGTCGTCTACGTCGACCTTCCCTCTGTCGGCGACTCTGTAGCTGCTGAAGATAGCTTCGGTGAGATCGAGTCCACCAAGTCTGTCTCTGATCTTTTCGCTCCTATTGCGGGCGAGATTGTTGCAGTGAACGAGGCTCTGGAAGACGATCCCGCACTGGTTAACTCTGACCCCTACGGCGAGGGCTGGATCATTGAGATTCGCCCCGAGAACGCTGATGACCTGGCAAACCTGCTGGACGCAGAAGCATACAAGGCTGAGCTGGACAAGCTCTAAGTCGATAGACTCTAAGACCTTCTATAGGCCTCAGATAAGAGGTACGTAGTGGTGAGACGGCGAGACCGATTGGTCTCGCCGTTTTTCATTTAAAGTGCACACAAACGCAAATAGATGGACGCATTTAAGGTTTATCTTGAGGGTCTCTGAAGCTGCCTGAGGGGCTTGAAAGATGGCTAAACCCCTAGTGGGGGCCTCTTTCAAGTTAAGTGTGATGAAAACTTCAACTATCGCGAGAAGATAAAATTTTCCCCGTAAAGCAGTCCAATATGAGACACGCATGCTCGAAGTATTGGAATTTTGCTAAAATTGGTACTGTCTCTATTGGATAGTGTCTGGTTGTGTGGTTATTTTTTGGTTCAAAAAGCCCCTGAGAAGGGCGAACTAAATAGCAAAATGCCTTGTGAGGCTATAAGATTGTCTCGAAGGTTTGCGGTTTATCATTTCGTGATAAACAACTAAACTTATCTATCACACTCTCAACACTAAGCAAAGATATTCGGCACGAATCGAGACCCCGACCGGGGGAACGAGCCACTCACTCAAATTTCGGCTCGTATCGATATCGGCTGAACAAGTACCCGAAAGACATAGATGACCTCACGCATCGATGAGAACCTCACTAACGCTGAGGTTGAACTAGAGGACGTGGAGAACGGTGACTCTGACCGTAACCCGCGTGACGTTAAGAGCCGGACCATTGGCCAGGTTCTTAGCCAGCTTGACCTGGAGTTCCCCGGAATTAGTGCATCCAAGATCCGCTTCCTGGAGGAGCGCGGTCTCGTGCACCCCAGCCGTACCGAAACCGGTTACCGCAAGTACTCCCAGACGGATATTGAGCGCCTGCGCTACATCCTCACGATGCAGCGCGACCACTACATGCCGCTCAAGGTAATCCGTCAGCACCTGGAGGACCTGGAAACCGGTCGCGTACTGAACTCCATGCCTGCCACCGTAAGCGAAGACGTGCTAGACACCGTCCTTGGCCCGAACGAGCAGGAAGGTCGCACCTACACTCTCCGCGAGCTGGCTGAATATGCTAACACCACCCCCGAACTGATCCGCGAGCTGATTGACTTTGGACTGCTCGAAGACGGTCCGGACGTGGAGTACACCGATTACGATGTGCTGATTGCCCGCGTTAGTGCAGAACTGACCCAGCACGGCATTCAGCCCCGTCACCTGCGCGCATTTAAGTCTGCGGCAGACCGCGAAATTTCCCTCGTGGAAATTGCGGTGGCTCCGCTGGCATCGCGCCGCGACGCAGCCTCCCAGGCTCAGGCGCAGGAACGAGCCGACAAGATCCGCAAGTTGTGCCTGCAGCTGCACGCAACTCTCGTCGAATCGGCGATGCCTACCTACGAGTAAGCGCATGAAGGCGCAGGCTACCGGACAGTCTGCCACTCGTAAACCTTTAGTGGTTCTACCGCACCCCAAACGGGGATTTCCCTCGGGAAACACCGCTGACCACGGTGATTCCCTCTATAGGCCCTACCCCTGACCAACGGGTAGCGGCCTCTAGACTTGGACGAAGCCGACGCTGGCACGCTCGGAATTTCTACCCCTTCGTCCAACACGAAGAGCTTTCTCACCAGGGGGCTCCCGGCCTGCCAAGGCTGTTCACTCAACTCAGCTGTAAATGCGTACGGACTACCTGTCCGTACGCATTTATTTTTTTAAACTCCCCCTGTGGGATGGGCGCCCGGGAAAAGCGAACGGAACAGCGGGGGAGGGGCGCCCCTGCACGGCGTTAAAGAAGCAAGAATGAATCTGAAAAGATCATTCGCTTCGGTGGGTTCAATTTTAAGTAGAGCCCTCTATCAGTTAAAATAGATTGAACAACCGCGCCTATCGCGCATCGGTCGCACTATCGAGTCGTGTTCTACGAATCGAATAGCCGAACCAATGTGTAGTATTGAAAACCGCGTAGCTAACCTCCCAGAGGGAGGCCGCGCGAATCATAGATGCAGATTCTAAGGCTTAGCCCTAGATTCTCACCCCGAAAATCGGGGCTACACCGGAACGAAGTCGACCGCATTTGATAGGGCGCGGTGAATCGCATTAAACGGGTTAACGAAAAGGAGGGACCGTGCTAGAGCAGCAGGTAGCCAAAAATGCAGGCGAGGCCGCAGGCACCCATGAGGCACCCCAGGGCTTCGACCAGCCCCTGGACGGCTTCGACACCCTCTTCCCCGTAGCACCGCCTCCGCGCGGTGAACAGGGCGTACTCTTCACCGACCCTGTCTCTGTCGTCGAGGAAAACCTCGGCTACCGTGGTGCCGTCGCCTGCAAGGCAGCCGGCATCACCTACCGTCAGCTCGACTACTGGGCACGCACCGACCTGGTTGTACCCACCGTGCGTGGCGCCTCCGGCTCCGGTACCCAGCGCCTCTACAGCTTCCGCGATGTGCTCGTGCTCAAGATTGTGAAGCGACTGCTCGACACCGGCGTGTCCCTGCAGCAGATTCGCATCTCCATCGAACATCTGCGTACCCGCGGCATTGACGACCTCGCGAACATCACCCTGATGAGTGACGGCACCACCGTCTACGAATGCACCTCCCCGAGCGAGGTAATCGACCTGGTTCAGGCTGGTCAGGGCGTCTTCGGTATCGCGATTGGCCGCGTTTGGCGCGAAATCGAAATGAACCTCAACGGCCAACCCGGCGAAGAAATGCACGAAAACTTCGAGGGCGACGAACTCGCCGCCCGCCGTGCCCGCCGCGCACAGGCATAAAACATAGGCCTAAACTACACATCTTGAATTTGCCCGCGCTCACTACCTCCCCGGTGGCGAGCGCGGGCAGAACCTTTAGACCCGCACAGAACCTTTAGAGCCGCGCAGAACCTCTAGACCCGGGGGACTATTCAATGCGCGCTTGAGAAAAAACTCAAGATACACCCCTGTCAGAGCCGGAAGAAAAGCGAAGATTCGCTAAAATAAAGGGGCATTACACCTCACTCATAAAAGGGACCTGCATGCCCCGCATCGTCAGTATCAGCAGCCTCAAAGGCGGCGTTGGCAAAACGTCCATCACTTTGGGGCTCGCCTCCGCGGCATTACACAGCGGACTCTCCACACTCGTTATTGACCTCGACCCCCACGGTGACGCCAGCACCGGCCTGGCGGTGGATGAAACCATCCCCGACGTCGCCTCCCTGATCGCCAGCTCTAATGAGCGCGCCTTCGCGGAGGAAGCCGGTAGCTCCTCCTGGAATGCGCTCGTCGGCAAACCCACCCTGCTGACCAGTAACCCCGTGACCACCGGTAGCGTGAAGGTGGCGCGCGGTTCGGCTCGTTCCACCCTCGTGGACCGTCAGGAAGCGGCGCCGTTCATCCGCCGCTTCAAGCGCATGGTGGAGGCGGCAGCGAACGCCTACGACGTCATCCTGATTGACTGCCCGCCGTTCCTCGGAACTCTGTCTTCGATGGGCTGGGCGGTTAGCGAACGCATCCTCTCGGTCGCAGAGCCCTCCCTTTTCTCCGTGGCGGGCACCGAACGAACCCTGCGCGCCATCGTGCGCTTTCAGCAGGAAAGCGGCATCAGCATTGACGGTGCGGGAGTAGTTATCAACAAGATGCGCCCCAACGACAGCGAACACCGCTACCGACGCGACGAAATGCGTTCCCTCTTCGGCGAGCTCGTGGCAGAACCCGTGCTCGCTGAAAGCCCCGTGCTGCAGCGCGCCCAGGGTGCCGCGTACCCGATTCATTTTTGGCCCGACGAAGAATCGGTTGATCCCGCCATTGACTTCACCCGTCTGCTGGCCGGGCTCATGGCAGACCTCTAAGCGCAGACATCTACGCGTCACTAATCCGCGGGCTCACATAGTTTCAACGCTTGAGGTTTCAACGCTTGAGTGCGTTTTCTCAAAGAACCCCTGTGTTCTCAGCACTGTGTTCTCAGCGCTGTATTCTTTGGGACGGCGCACTTTCGCATATCCGTCAACATTGACACCAGATAGTGGGAATAGCCGGTAGCCTCCACGCGTTATAGTGGCAGTAACAGAAATAACCCCGCCATCGAGGGGCACGCTGGGAACGAGCCCAGCCTCAACACCAACAACGAGAGGACCACATGAGCATCGAGAACGTAGAACGCATTGACGGCGTAGCACAATACGACCTCATCGTCATCGGCTCCGGATCCGGCAACACCCTCATCGGCCCCGAATGGGACGACAAGAAGGTCGCCCTTATCGACGGCGGTATCTTCGGCGGCACCTGCCTGAACGTTGGCTGCATCCCCACCAAGATGTACGTCTACCCGGCGACCATCGCGCAGAAGACCCGCGAGGTCAAGCACCTGGGCGTCGACGCACACGTAGACGCCGTGCACTGGGCGCAGATTCGTGACCGCATCTTCGCCTCCCGCATCGACCAGATCTCTGAAGGCGGCCGCGACTGGCGTGCCGCTCTGCCCAACGTCGATTTCTACGACCAGTATGCGCACTTCGTCGGCTCCCACACCGTCGAGCTGACCGACGGCACCCGCCTGCAGAGCCGCCAGATTGTCATTGCGGCAGGTTCGCGCGCCGTGCTGCCTCCCGTGCCCGGTATCGACTCCGCTAAGGTCTACACCAACGACAACGTCATGCGCCTGGACGAGCTGCCCGCCCGCATGGTCGTCATCGGCGGCGGCGTGATTGCGGCAGAATTCTCCCACGCTTTCTCCGCATTTGGCACCGAAGTAACCCAGCTGAACCGCTCCTCCCGCCTGCTGCGCGGCGTGGACGAAGAGGTCGTGGCACGTTTCGAAGAAGCCGCAAGCAAGCAGTGGAACATCGTCAAGGATGCCTCCCTCTCCGAAATCCGTGAGAACGCCGACGGCAGCGTGACCGTCGTAGCTAAGCGCACCTCCGAGAATGGCGAAGAACTGCTCGAAATCCCGGCAGATGCCGTGCTTGTGGCAACCGGTCGCCGCCCCAACACCGACACCCTCAACGCGAAGAACTACTTCGACGTGCAGGACGGCGGCCAGCTCAGTGTCGATAAGTACCAGCGCGTGCTCTACAACGGCGCGCCCGTACCCGGCGTCTACGCCCTCGGTGACGTGTCCAGCCGCTACCAGCTCAAGCACGTGGCAAACCACGAAGCACGCGTTGTGCAGCACAACCTCAGCCACCCCGAGGACCTGCGCGCCAGCGACCACCGCTACGTACCCGGCGCAGTCTTCAGCAACCCGCAGATCGCCATGGTCGGCATGACCGAAGAGCAGGCGCGCCAGGCGGCTGAGCGTGAAGGCTTTGAGATTACCGTCAAGGCACAGAACTTTGGCGACACCGCCTACGGCTGGGCAATGGAAGACAAGATTGGCCTGTGCAAGCTCATTGCCCGCAAGGACAACGGCGAGCTGCTCGGTGCACACCTGGTTGGTGAAGAGTCCTCCGTGCTCATCCAGCCGTTGCTGCAGGCAATGAGCTTCGGCATGGATGCGCGCACCCTCGCACGCGGCCAGTACTGGATCCACCCGGCACTGACCGAAATCGTGGAGAACGCGCTGCTCGGCCTGGAATTCGACGAGCCCGCCAACTAAGAATCCACCAGCTACCGGCGGCTAGATAACGCCCGGAAGCCGAGGCTTCTAGCGAACAAACAGCGAACAAACAGAAGAGGAGGGGGTCGTACCTAAGCGGTACGACCCCCTCCTCTTGTATATGGCCTCTCGTTGACGGTGGCCAGAGCCGGTTATGCCTTGTCGCCCTCAGACTTCTGAGGGCTCTGCTCTGCAACAGTCTTCTTTTCAGCCTGCGCGGGCTTCTCAATAGGCTTCTCAGCAGGAGCCCCTGCGGAAGAATCCTCGGCGGAAGAGTCCTTATCCTTCTCTTCATGAGGCTTCTGCATCATCTCGGCGGTCTGCTCACGCAGCTCCTCAAACTTCTCAGCCGCCTGCTCACGCAGCTCAGCAAGACGCTCTGCCTGATGATCCGCGTACTCGTGCAGACGCTCAGCAGCCTGCTCACGCAGTTCAGCGAACTTCTCAGACTGCTCCGCCGCGTACTCCTGCAGGCGAGCCAAAGAATCCGAGGTGCTATCGGAAACCTTGCCGTACATCTCATCCACGTAGGAGGAGAAGTCCTGCAGAATCTTCGCGCGGCGCAGCTTCTGTGAAGGAGTCAGATAGCCGTCCGCCTCGGTCAGGTCGCGGTTCATAATGCGGAACTCGCGAATACCCTCGGCGCGGGAAACCAGCTGGTTCGCCTCGTCCACGAGCTTCTGAATCGCGGCACGAACCGCCGGGTGAACAGCAGCCTCCGGGATGGAGAGCGAACGCGGCAGACCTAGGTGCTCCAACTGCTCGGGCAGGGTATCCGGATCCAGGGTCACCAGAGCCGCAATGAACGGCTTCTCATCGCCAATCAGCATCGCCTGAGAAACCAGGGGAGAGGTACGCAGATGAGTCTCCGCAATACCCGGAATCACGTTCTTACCGCCGGCAGTGACAATGATTTCCTTCTTGCGGCCCACAATCTTCAGGTAGCCGCGCTCATCGAAACGAGCCAGGTCACCGGTACGGAACCAGCCGTCCTCAGTGAACGCCTGAGCGTCCTCTTCGGGGTTCTTGTAGTAGCTGCTAATCACGCCCACGCCACGAACCAGAAGCTCGCCGTCCTCAGCGATATAGCCTTCGGAACCGGGGATGAGCGGGCCAATCATGCCAATCTGGTACGGGTTGATGCGGCCAGCCGCAATCGGGGCGCAGGTCTCGGTCAGACCGTAACCCTCAACCACCTGCACACCCACCGCGTGGAAGAAGTGCGCCAGGCGCTCGCCGAGGGGACCGCCGCCGGAGACCGCGTAACGCAGCTCGCCGCCCAGGGCCGCACGCAGCTTGGAGTAGACCAACTTGTCGTACAGAGCGTACTGCGCCGCCAGCTTCAGCGGGACACGGCCCTCAACCTTCGCCTGCGACCAGCGCACCGCAATGTCGGTGGAACGCTCAAAGAGAGCCTTATTGAACTTACCGCCCTTAGCCGCCTTCGCCATGGCGCCCTCATACACCTTCTCAAAGACGCGGGGCACCACCAGCAGCATGGTCGGCTTGAAGCTAT
>ERZ772952.43-NODE-43-length-28020-cov-5.53689_pt1 | contig 28020 bp, 16 predicted proteins | sample MGYA00580686_ERZ772952 | MGnify/ENA primary metagenome ERZ772952 (study PRJEB29015, sample SAMEA2738074) | human oral metagenome | biome: human oral; feature: human-associated habitat; material: saliva | place: China | collected 2213 ... | reverse complement strand
CCCAAACACCCGGCTCCTTATGAAATCCATCTGCCTCTATTTCGAAATACACCAGAATATCCACCTCAAGCGCTACCGCTTCTTCGACATCGGCACCGACCATTACTACTACGATGACTACGAAAACGAGCGCTCCATCACCGAAACGGCCGAACACAGCTACATCCCCGCGCTCCACGCCCTGATCGAAATGGCCGAACGCTACGGCAGCTACTTCAAATGCGCCTTCTCGCTCTCGGGCACGGCCATTGAGCTCCTCGAACAGTACTCGCCCGAGGTGCTCGAGCTCCTCGATCAGCTCAATCGCACGGGCTGCGTCGAATTTCTCGCCGAGCCTTACTCCCACGGCTTCTCTTCGATCAAGTCGCCCGAGTGCTTCAAGGACGAAGTGCGCCGCCTCTCGCGCAAGATCAAGAGCCTCTTCGGCGTCGAACCCCGCGTGCTGCGCAACTCCTGCCTGATGTATTCGGACGAAATCGGTGCCCTGGTGGCCGAAATGGGCTTCAAAGGCATGCTCGCCGAGGGCGCAAAACAAACCCTCGGGTGGAAGAGCCCGCACTATCTCTACCACTGCGCCCTCGATCCGCGCTTGAAACTCCTGCTGCGCGACCCCGGCCTCTCGGAAGACATCAGCTATCGCTTCAACGACCGCTCCTGGAACGAATACCCCCTCTACGCCGAAACCTACGCCCGCTGGATCGCCGAACAACCCGCCGACCAACCCGTCGTGTGCCTCTTCATGGAGCTCTGCGCCCTGGGCATGTTCCAACCCCTGGAGAGCAACATCCTCGAGTTCCTCAAGGCGCTGCCCGAACAGCTCCGCAATCACGACATCACCTTCGCCACTCCCTCGGAACTCTGCGACCAACTCGAGAGCGTGGGCCCGCTTCCGGTGGAATACCCCACCACGTGGGTCGACGAGGAGCGCGATCTCTCGCCCTGGTTGGGCAACATCATGCAGCAAGAGGCGCTCGACAAGCTCTATTCCGTGGCCGACCGCGTGCGCATCGGCGGCGACAAACGCCTGCGCCAGGACTGGGACTACCTCCAAGCCTCGAACAACCTGCGTTTCATCTCCACCAAAGCCAACAGCTACGGCGGCTATCGCGGCATCTACTCCTCGCCCTACGATGCCTTCACCAACTACATGAACATCCTCGGCGACTTCATCACGCGCGTCAACGACCTCTATCCGCTCGAAATCGACAATGACGAGCTCAATGCCCTGCTCACCACCATCAAGAACCAGGGCGACGAACTCGAAGTCAAGGACAAAGAGATCGACAAGCTCAAGAACCTGATCGGCCGCCTGGAGAAGGAGGCGCAGGCTCGCGAAGAAGCTGCGCCCGCCGAGGCCCCCGCTCCCGAAGCCCCCGCCGCACCGGCCGAAAAGCCCGCACCCACGGCCGAAAAAGCACCGGCCGCCGCCCACAACCCCAAGAAAAAAGGCGGTAAGCACGGCGGCAAACGCTAAAAACCTCCGCCCTCCGTGCCGAAGCACCCCCACAACAAAGCCCCCACCGCCGACCGCTTGGTCGCCGGTGGGGGCTTTGTTGGGCAAACGACGCGAGTCGCTGCGATTCTGCGCCGCAGGATACATTATATATATGGAGTGCCCTTCGCTCAGCGCGCCCCTTCGTCCGTCAGCGCCCAGAGGGCACGCCCTTCGTAGACGCCCGTCAGTTCGTCGGCCGCCATTCGGCGCAAGGCCTGCGCCAGCATCGCCGTGGGCATCGGGCGTTGCGCCCGCAGCAGTCCCAAGGCGTTGAAGGCACGCACCACCTTCACCCAGATACGTTCGCCCGTGCGGTCACTCCCCGGCCGATCGAGCACCGGCGGTCGCGCAATGGCCAAACGGCGGAAGGGCAAGGCGCGCAGCGCCTCCTCGAGTTCGCCTTTGATGCGCGGATAGAACCAGCGCGACTGCGCATCGGCCATCGCCGCCGAGACGAGCACACAGGTCGGCACGCCGTTGTCGGCCGCCGCACGCGCCGCTGCCAGCGGATAGTCCACATCCACGCGCCGTTGCGCCGCCTCCGATCCGGCCGCCTTGAGCGTAGTGCCCATGCACAAGAAGAGCACATCGCCCTGCACCGCCGCGCTCCACGCCGCCGGCTGCTCGAAATCCACGAGATGCACCCGCAGTTTCGGATGCTCCACCCCAAGCGGACGGCGCACCGCCACTTCCACTTGTTCGTAGCGCGCATCGGCAAGCAACTGCCCCACCAACTCGCGCCCCGTGGCGCCCGTGGCACCCAACACAAAAGCTTTCATTGTCGTATGTTTTTAGGAATAGAAGTTCGAAAAATGCGCCCCGCTCAGCCGTTTTGTGCCGAAGGGAAGCGAAAAACGCCCACTGTGCCTCGGTTCATGCCCCACGGCTCAGCACTTTGCGGCGCACGCGCACACCCAGTCGGCGCATGCGACGGCGCGCTCGCGCCTCCATCCGCTCAAGTGCCGGCCAACGTGCGTAAATCTGTCGACGGTAGCGCCAAAGCAGCACACCGCCCAAAATGCGCAGCGCAAGCCACGCCAAAGTGAGGTAGAGAATCATAAAAATAGCGTCCTGTGAAGGAGAAAAAAGTCAGTCTGCCACAAAGATACGCATTATTTCTTGCACCGCCGCCCCCTGCGTGCCTTTTCGCCCACAGTGCGCCCACTCCCGCCCGCTCCTGCGCTCCCTTTTGTCGCCGCGCGTCGCGCCCCACCCCGCCAACGCGCCGCTTCGTCGGCCGCCACGTCGCGCCATTTCCCCAAGGCCGATGCGAAAAGCCAGCGGCTTTTCGCCTTTTCCTCCCCACTTTCCGAAAAAGCTCCCTTGTTCTCGAAAAAAGTCCTCACGTTTTTCTCCCCTCCTCGCCGACAGGCTCGCCCCCACGGCCGAGGCGCAGGGCGAAAATTTCACATCGCCGCGGAGAAAGTGCGCAGAAATGCGCACGCGTTCACTTTTTTTTATTTTTGCTTGCTTTCTATGAGGGGAAAACACGCTATATTTGCACCGAAAACCTGTTTTATCAACTCCGCATGGCAAAATCTCGGCGCTTCGTCCCCGTTTTTCGTTAGCCCGGCGGAGTGCTCCCACACATTCCTCCCCAGCCTATGATGCTTCATTCCGCCACCCGTTTGCTCAGTGCCGCCTTTCTGGCGCTCGGCCTGAGCACCCCTGCCGCCACCCTGGCCCAGCAAGTCATTTTCCCGCAAGAACAACAAGCCGGCACGGCGCGTCTGTCGCACACGGCCAACCACTACGTGCTGAGCAACGACCTGCTCACCGCCACCTTCGTCGAATCGGGCGGCACCCTCCGCTTCGGCGGTTGCCCGCAGCTCAACTTGAACGCCGGCACCGAACTCTTTGAAATCCGCACCGGCAACGGGCAGACGGTGGTGCGCGCTTCGGAAATGCAACTTGAGGGCGTGCGCGAGATCAACTACGCGGCCAATCCCTCGGCCACGAAGGGGGCGGAGAAACTCCCCGGCCGTGCCCTCGAAGCCACCTTCAAGCACGGCAACCTCACCGTGCTTTGGCGTGCGGTGCTGCGCGACGGCAGTCACTACCTGCGCACGGAAATGAAACTCACGGCCTCGACCGACACGAAACTCTTTGCCGTCGTGCCCATGCTCTACGAGGTGGACGTGCACGCCGCGGGCAGTGCGCCGCGCAAGGTGGGCAACACCCGCGGTGCCGTGCTGCTGAGCGACAAGATCTTCGCCGGCCTCGAAACGCCCATGGGGCTCAACACCGTGGGCGCGGGCGAAAGTGACGAGCGCCCCTTCACCCACGACGCGTGGACGACCGACGATTTTGCCATCGCCCCCGCCGGCACGGTGCCGGCCGGCGTCACCGCCCTGGGCTATGCGGCCGACAAGGTGGCCGTGGCGCAGGGTTACGTCACCTTCAAGCAGGCCGGCGCGCAAACCCTCACCTTCACCTACAAAGGCGGCCCCCACAAACTCAACCTCGTGGGCGTCGACGCCGTCGACCTCGACGGCAACGTGGTGGCCTCGGACTATCACTACGGCACCATGGGCAATGCCCACAGCCACAACGTCTACACGCTCAACGTGCCCGCAGTGGGCGTCTACCGCCTGCGCTATTTCGTGGACACCGCGCCCGAAACCATCGATTCTCGCGGCGAGATCACGTTCTCCGGCCGCGTGGGTCGGCCCGTCATCGTGCGCGATCTCGCTCCCGGCAGCGCCCCCCGTCTCGACAGCCACGCCACACCGGCCGCACCCTCGCCCGCTCGCAACGTGCGCGCCCTGAGTGCCGGACAAATGGGGGCCGACGAGGTGCTCACCGATGCCTGGACGGCGACCGAATGGACGCAGCCCGAGCGCGTGCCCTCGCGCATCAACGAGGTGGGTTACTATGCGCCGCACGTGAAGTCCATTCGTCGGCCGCTCCGCCTCACGTCGACCGGCACGCTGGCCGTGCAGTTCAACTACCGCACGGGCAACACGCGCCTGAACCTTTGTGGTCTGGAACTCGTGGACGCCACGGGCAATGTGGTGGCCTCCGACTATCACAAGGGCTACACGGGCAATGCGGCCGAAGGCAACGTCTATCGCTTCAACGTGCCCTACGGCGGCGACTTCTCGCTCGTGTACTACGCGCAAGACAAGGACGAAGCCATCACCTCGACGGGCAACATCCGCCTCACGCTGGCACAGAGCGACACGCTCCACCTAGCTTCGCAAGCCACCACGCAGCTGCGCGGCACGTGGAGCCGCAACACCACGCTCCGCGCGGGCGACGACTGGAAAGTGAGCGCCGTGGTGGGTCTCGTAGCCCCCGGCCAGCCACGCCGCTCCTTCCTCGCCTACAGCGAACGCGAGCGCGCCGTGCCCTGGCGCGCCATGCCGGCCTACATCTCTTGGTACGAACTCAACATCGACCGCAACAACGACCCGAACTATACGAGCAACATGCACGATTGGCAGTGCGAAGAGGTGGTTCGCCAGTGGAAAAAGAATTTGTTTGAGCCTTACGGCACAGCGGTCAACTCCTTTGTGTGGGACGACGGCTGGGATCACTACGGCGACTGGACGTTCTCGCCCAACTTCCCCGACGGCTTCCGCAAAGCCGACGCCTTGGCACGCGAAATGGGCTCGGGCATCGGCGCATGGCTCGGCCCGGTGGGCGGCTACGGGCAGAGCGGCAACTATCGTCGCGCCTTCTGGAACGGCAAAGGCGGCATGCAGCTCTCCAACCCCAAGTATTACGAAACCTTCACGCGCGCCATCACCGACCTGTGCAACAATCGCGGCTATGACTTCCGCTTCTTCAAGTTCGACGGCATCAGTGCGCAATTCTCGGCCGTGGGTCCCGACGCGGGCACCGTTGGCGAGGAGAACGCCGAGGGCATCATCCGCGCCGAACGCATGGTGCGCGAAACCATCAAGCCAGACATCTTCTTCAACACCACCGTCGGCACGTGGGCTTCGCCCTTCTGGTTCCAATACACCGACGCCGTGTGGCGCCAAGAGGGCGACTACGGCGAAGCGGGCAACCAAGGCAGCGACCGCGAGCGCTGGATCACCTATCGCGACGCGCTGGTGCACAAAAACTTTGTGAAGAACTCGCCGCTGTGTCCCATCAACACGCTGATGACCCACGGTTTCATCCTCTCCTCGCACGGACAGGTGTCGAAAAACATGGACTACGACGGCATCGTGCGCGAGTTGCGCTGCGCCTTCGCCTGCGGTTCGGGCATGGTGGAGCTCTACAACGACTACGCCCTGACCAATTCGATCCGCGGCGGCCGCCTGTGGGGCGATCTGGCGGAGGCCATTCGCTGGCAAAAGAACAATGCCGACGTGCTGCCCGATGCGCACTGGGTGGGCGGCGACCCCTGGACGGGATCGCGCGCCGAAGTGTACGGTTGGGCGTCGTGGAACGGACGAAAGGCCACCCTCGCGCTGCGCAATCCGGCCGCTTCCGCCGCCACCTTCCGCACCACGCTGCGCCAGGCCCTCGAAATCCCCGAATATGTGCACGGTAGCCTCATCCTCTCGAAGGCTTTCGGCCGCCAAGACGCGCTCACGGGCTTGAACGAGGACACGCCCATCGACATCGACACGCCCCTCACGCTGTCGTTCCCCGCTTCAAGCGTCTATGTCTTCAACGGTCGCGAAAGCTCCGTGCCCGCCGTCGCCGTGACGGGCGTCACGCTCTCGGGCCCCGAGGTGAATGTGGCGCCGGGCCGCGAGAAAGCCCTCGTTTGGGACGTTGCGCCCGTCGATGCCACCCACACCGCCGTGCAATGGGCGGTGGCCGACCCCTCGATCGCCACGGTAGACAACGGTGTGGTGCGCGGTGTGAAAGACGGTGAGACCACTGTGACCGTAACGGCCGAGGGCGGACACACCGCCACGGTGCGCGTCAAAGTGAGCACTCCGCCTTACGCCATTTCCTTCGACGGCAACACCGCACAGAGCGGAAATCGCACCGTGGGCAAGGTGACGCTCACCGATCCCGCCCAACAAACGCCTACAGTGCTCACGCTCGGCGATCACCCGAAGGCCTACACCGACCTCACCGCCACCCCCGTCAAGGTGGGAGCCGGCTCGGTGGTGACGATTGCGCCCGAGTGGAAAGGCAACTGGATGCACGCTTACGTCTATATCGACCTGAACAACGACGGCAAGTTCGACGCTTCGAGCCCCAACTCGCCCGAAGTGGCAGCCTTCACCTACTACAAAGGGCAGGCCAAGGGCGAAAATGGGCTCACCACGCAGGGCAACAACAACCCGGGCATGACGATTCCGGCCTTCAAACTCCCCGAAACCTACGGCACCTACCGCCTGCGCCTGAAAATCGACTGGGACGACCTCGATCCGGCGGGCAGCACGGCACCGGGCAACGAGATTTTGAAGAACCACGGCTCGATCACGGATATTCTCCTCAATGTGGTCGATCCCACGGCGGTCAATGCGCCCACACTTGCCCCCTCCGCCACGGCCCCGGCCTACGATCTGACGGGTCGCCGCGTGTCGACCGCCGCACCCCACGGCCTCATCATCACGGGCGGCAAGAAACAAATGCGCTGATCGGGCTTTGCACACGCATCGCCTCACCTCTCTTTACGCTCTCCCCACGCACCGCGTCGGGGAGAGCGCTTTTTTGTACGACCGCGCGCCTCGTGCTCACGAAAATTCCCTATATTTGTAGCAGTTTAGGGCGCACGACTGCCAAAGTCGCCGTGCCCCCCGTCTTCACTCCTCGTTTTTCCACCATGATCGCCCTCCCCCTCCTCAGTTTAGCCCTCTTCGCTCCCACGGCCGCGCCCTCCGGCGCTGCAGCCGTGGACAGTGCCGCCATCTATGCCGACACGCTGCCCGATGCGTGGGCACCGTACGAATGGGTCGCCGCCGATGCCGTGCCGCCCGCCCTCGTTCCGGCCGCCGACGGCAACTCCTCTGTGAATCTCCTCACGCGCACGCTCACTTTCACGCTCGGCGGTACGCTCGGTGTGCAATTTCCGAACGGCGCGCCCAACGCGGCCTTCACCCTCGGCGGCCTCGAACTGCGCAATGACCGCGACAGCCTCATTTCGGCCATCTATCCCACAGAAGACGCCCCGGCGGCCGATCGCTATGCCCTGCGCGTGCCGACAGCCGGTGCCTACACGCTGATGGTCTACGCCCGCGCTGCGAAAGGTGCCCCCTCTTCCGCGCCGACGGCCGTACGCTACACGCTCACGGCACCCCTTCCCGACGCGGTCGCCGCACCCCGCCTCACCGCCCCACACTCTCGTGCCAACACCACCTACGACCTCTCGGGACGTCGCGTCTCGACCACCGCGCCCCACGGCCTCCTCATTCACGGCGGGCGGAAAGTCATGCGCTGAGGCGCACCGCGTTGCCTCCTACTCCCCGGCCTTAGCGCCCGCAGCTCATCGATATAAGACCGCACTCCTCCACAAATAGAAGGCCTCTCGCAGCTCGCCCCCTCGGTGGGCTTGCGTCTTGTGCCTTCTCGGCTCGCATGCCTTACGCCACGCGTCGGCACAGTCCGAACACCCCCACTTTTCTCACAAACGTGGGCTCCCGGCAGCGAAAGCCCCCCACTTTCCGGTCAAAAGCCCCCCATTTTGTCGCCCCCTTTCGCCTCGTGCAGGCAGAAGGGGGCGAATTTCTGCCGTTTTGTCAGCCGCGTGGCGTTGGCACACGGCTTGCAAATATTGGGGCGTACGGCTCGCAGGAGCAGCCCCAGAGGCCGCCCACCGACCGCGCAAGGGTTTCGCACCCGAGCGCCACACGGAGCGCCGCACAACCACACATTCAATCAGCAAACAATAAAAAATAAGACATACAACTATGGGAAAGATTATCGGAATTGACCTCGGAACGACTAACTCTTGCGTATCCGTATTTGAAGGCAACGAACCTGTTGTCATCGCCAACAGCGAAGGTAAGCGCACCACGCCTTCGGTTGTGGCCTTCGTCGAAGGCGGCGAGCGCAAAGTGGGCGACCCCGCCAAGCGCCAAGCCATCACCAACCCGAAACGCACCATCTACTCGATCAAACGCTTCATGGGCGAAAACTACGCTCAGGTGCAGAAGGAGATCGAACGCATGCCCTACGACGTGGTCAACGAGGGCGGACTGCCCCGCGTGGCCGTCGACGGCCGCAACTACACGCCGCAGGAAATCTCGGCCATGATTCTTCAGAAAATGAAGAAAACGGCCGAAGACTACCTGGGCCAGGAAGTGACGGAAGCCGTGATCACGGTGCCGGCCTACTTCTCTGACTCGCAACGCCAGGCCACCAAAGAAGCCGGCCAGATCGCCGGACTGGAAGTGAAGCGCATCGTGAACGAACCCACGGCTGCCGCGCTCGCCTACGGTGTGGACAAGGCACACAAAGACATGAAGATCGCCGTGTTTGACCTCGGCGGCGGTACGTTCGACATCTCGATTCTCGAGTTCGGCGGCGGCGTGTTCGAAGTGCTCTCCACCAACGGCGACACGCACCTGGGCGGTGACGACTTCGACCAGGTGATCATCGACTGGCTCGTGCAGGAATTCAAGAACGACGAGGGTGCCGACCTCACCACCGACCCGATGGCCATGCAGCGCCTGAAGGAGGCCGCCGAAAAAGCGAAGATCGAACTCTCGAGCTCGGCTTCGACGGAGATCAACCTCCCCTACATCATGCCGGTGGGCGGCGTGCCCAAGCACTTGGTCAAGACGCTCACGCGCGCCAAGTTCGAACAATTGGCTCATGGTCTCATCCAAGCTTGCCTTGTGCCCTGCCAAAACGCATTGCGCGACGCCGGACTGGAGAAAAACGAGATCGACGAAGTGATCCTCGTGGGCGGTTCGAGCCGTATCCCCGCAGTGCAGAAGTTGGTCGAAGACTTCTTCGGCAAGGCTCCCTCTAAGGGTGTGAACCCCGACGAAGTGGTGGCCGTGGGTGCCGCAATTCAAGGCGCAATCCTCAACAAGGAGAGCGGCGTGAGCGACATCGTGCTGCTCGATGTGACCCCGCTTTCGATGGGTATCGAGACGATGGGCGGTGTGATGACCAAGCTCGTCGAAGCCAACACCACGATCCCCTGCAAGCGCAGCCAGACTTTCTCGACGGCCGAGGACAACCAACCGGAAGTGACCATCCATGTGCTCCAAGGTGAGCGCCCGATGGCGGCTCAAAACAAGAGCATCGGCCGCTTCAACCTGGCCGGCATCGCTCCCGCACGCCGCGGTGTGCCTCAAATTGAAGTGACGTTTGACATCGATGCCAACGGTATCCTCAACGTGAGCGCCAAGGATAAGGCGACGGGCAAGGAACAGAGCATCCGCATCGAGGCTTCGTCTAACCTCTCGAAGGAGGAAATCGACCGCATGAAGGCGGAGGCTGAGGCCAACGCAGCTGCCGACAAGGCGGAGGCTGAACGCATTGAGAAAATCAACAAGGCGGACAGCATGATCTTCCAAACGGAGAACCTCCTGAAGGAGAACGGCGACAAACTGCCGGCTGATGTGAAGGGCGAGATTGAGTCTGCGCTCAACACGTTGAAGGAGGCGCACAAGTCGCAGGACGTTGCAGCCATCGATGCGGCTACCGAAACGCTGAACAAGGCGATGGAGAAATTCTATGCCCAGGCGCAGGCTGCCCAACCGGGTGCGCAGGACTTCGCACAGGGTGCACAACAAAGTGCACAGGGCGGCACGCAGCAAAACGGCAAGGAGGATATCCAAGATGCTGACTTCGAAGAAGTGAAGTAAGCCGTGCTATCGCAGCAATCTATGAAACTACAAATAGTTCTTGGGGGAAAACACCTCCTCCAAGAACTATTTATTTTTGCCTTAAAGAGAATTTAATACGAGAATTATCCAATGAATATTACTTATATCATCGGAAATGGGTTTGATCTGTGCCTTGGATTAAATACGAGGTACTCAGATTTCTATGATTACTATCAAAATCAACCTTCTCCTTCTGAAGAAGTCAAACAACTCAAAGCCACCATAGACAAAAACAAGGAGAATTGGGTGGACTTGGAGTTGGCTTTGGGAGAGTATACCTCCAATTTTAAGGATTCCAACTCAGCTACCAAAGTGATGGAGGATCTTTGCGATCACCTCACCGAATACCTCAAGCTACAATCCTTTCTTATTCCTCAAAGCAATGAAAATTTAAAAGAGGAAATGCTCCGCTGCTTGGCCAATCCCTATGAATTCTTTTTACCGGCTGACCGAGAACAAATACGATCTTACTATTCCAACAGATTGCCAACCCATGGTAAAATCACAATTCTGTCTCTTAATTACCCCCCCCTCCATAGAACGTATTTTGGACTACAAGGACAACCAACCGATCTCTATAGACAGCAATGATAGTTGGTTGGGCTACGGCGCAGAAGTTCATCGTATCCTTCACCCTCACCACACACTTGATGACATAATTCTCGTCGGTTTGAATGACGAATCGCAAATTGCTAACCAAACCCTCTTGGGTGATGAGACATTCAAAGAGAATTTCATAAAACCGGAGTGCAACAAAATGCTTAGCTCCGGAATTGAAACTCAATGCTCCGATGTCATCATCCATAGTGACCTTTTTGTGGTATTCGGGTCGTCACTTGGAGCGACAGATAAGCTGTGGTGGCAGAAAATCACAAACCGGATGGTAAATTCCAATAGTCTACTTCTCTTGTTTATCTACGATCACAAGATGAAGAGAACGTGCAGAAGATTGGGAGAACAGAAACGCACCGTCGTAAACAACTTTGTTTCCCATCTTGAAGGGTATACAGACTCACAAATTGAAGATATAAAACGAAAGACACTCGTCTCATTTAATAGTGGAATATTTGATCAATTGAAAGCGTACTCTACCTACTTAGGCTTAGAACACGGAACTATCAAATTCAACTACACGAATAATAACGGCACATACCCCATTGGGCATGGAGACAGGGCTTTTACTACTAAATGGAGTAAAGCAAGTGATACTTCCATCCACGCTTACAACGACGCTTCTGACATTCATAGCATCGCAATGGCGCCTAATGCCAGCAATCTGGAGCAAATCCCCGTCCGCACTTTGGATTATTCATCTCGAACGCGCACACCGAAAATCGGTGATGCTGTAATTTGGCGAAATATCCACGGGTATTATGCCGTGACAAAAGTTATTTCAATTAAAGATGACAGCCGAGGCAGCGACGTAGACGAAATTGAAATTGAATATCTGATATTGGATACTCCCCAAGGATTAAAGTAGGACGAAGCTCCCCACGCGTAGAGTCAACCGGCAAGTGCAAAATTAGGCTATTCGCTTGAAGAACTCTGCTTTTGGTGTTTCAAACTTGAGTTTTTGTCTGGGTCTACTGTTGATTTTCTTCTGTATGCTCGCAATCTTTTTATCGGTAAGATCATCGAAGTTGGTGTGCTTTGGAATATATTGTCTGATGAGTTTGTTTGTATTTTCAATCGCTCCCTTTTGCCATGAGGCATAAGGATCGGCGAAATAGACGACCGCTCCCAAATACTTTGTAATGAGCTTGTGTGCAGCAAATTCAGGGCCGTTGTCAGTGGTTATGGTCTTGATATGCTTCTTGTAGGGCAGCAGCAGACGTCTGACCACTTTGGCCAATGGCTTGGACTTTTTCCCATGGGCAAGTTTGGTCATGAAGAGCAGGTTTGTGGAACGTTCCACGATGGTGAATATGGCGTGGTTGTGAGCATCCACAATCAAATCCATCTCAAAATCCCCAAAGCGTTTTCCGTCCGCCTGCTCGGGACGCAAGTGGATGCTCGTTCTGTCGGCAATAGGGAAAAGCTTGCGTTTGGGTCGGCGCCTATATTTGAGTTTGTGACGGGTATGGCGCGCCAATTCCCCACTTGCATCGGCATGGATTAGGTTGTAGATGCATTGATGTGACACACTGACGCCTTCCTTCTTCAACACGCCCGATATTTGTCGCGGTGACCACTGTTCTTCGATGATGAGTTGTTTGATTCTCCACACCAATTCGGGAGCAAGGGCAGCATTGCGTGTGGAACGCTTGCGACGTTCCATGGCCTTGGCATGCGCCTTGAACCAAATGTACTTACCCGACCGGGTGCTGTTGCGTTTCAATTCACGAGAAAGCGTGGATTGGCTGATGCCCACGATACGTGCGATCTCTTTTCTTGGGCATTTTCTTTGCAGCAAGGCAAAGATTTGCGACCTTTGCTCCGAGGTTAGTTGTTTATACATGCGCAATACAAAGATAATTAATCTCAGAGAGACCTCGAAAGGGGTCTCTTTTTTGTATTGCCGGTATCGCTCTTCGGGGCTACGCACCCCGGTCGCGAGGCCAACCCGCGGTGTTTTTCATAGATTAGAGCCTATGAAAAACGAATGATTTGTTGTACTTCGATTTTAAAGTACGAATTATCCTGTTGTCGTCTGTTGTATTTATAGTTTACCTTTGGCGTAAGTTGTTTAGATGTGTGTTTTATTTATCAAGTATATGTTTTAGCTTGAGCAGAGAAGACGAACAAATAAATAGTCTGTTTGGATTTGTCCATCATCACAAGGATATCCCATTCCACCTCGCGTTCTGCCAAGCCACGAGAGCGAAGGGGGCATCAGTCTGCCAGTGCTGCGAGGGGGGCTCGCGCGCACGTACATGCGCGCGCGTCAGGCAGTTTTTGTTTTTTGCCTTCACTCCTTCACTCGTATGCCCTAAGTTGTTGAGCGCGAGAGAGAAAAGGGTGAAGGCTTTTGCCCTTTTGCCTTCACACCGAGTTCTCCCATTCGCGAGAGCTCGGTGAAGGTTCGACGAGCCCCAGCCTTCACCCGAAAACGGTTGAAATCGTGTACGTTGCAGTCGGGTGGTGAAGGGTGAAGACAAAAAGTCGAAATTCGGTGAGTGCGTACGCGCGCGTGAGTGGGGCGAAAGCTTCACCGCAGTGTTCAAGCGCGGAGAGCGAAAGCGGGGGCGTTTCTCGATTTAGCGGGGGAGAAACGCGAGAAAGTGGGCCGTTGTTTTGTTTTCCCTCGAGTTCTTTTGAGTTTCAATCGATCGGTGATCTCGTGGTGTGGGGCGTTGGGAGGAATCGGCGTGCGAGATGGGAATGGGGTTGCGCTTTGGTCCATGGGATGCGGGTGCAGCGAGTACAGCGTGGTGAGGAGAAAACACAGCGCGCAACGCCATTGTGAAGCGTTGCGCGCTGTCTCGTTGCAAGTTCGTTCGTTTTTATGCTTTCTCTTGACTCCGGAGCGAAAGCTCCCGTGTTTTCGTTCGAGTTATGAGGATTTATTAGATTTACGGCAGAAAATCGTTTCTGATTGCTTGTGAATGGCGGGGATATTCGATGAACTGTGATTTTTTGATTTGGTGCTTTCTCGAGAATATCCTAATTTTGTCGTCAGAAAAACCACATCCCGTTTGCGGATTCTTGTTCCACTTTCTCGTCCTGTGACGTCCATCATATTTTCCCCTCTCTCCCCGTTCAGCATCGACGGTGCATGCTCGTCATCGCGCTGAAAATCGGCAAAAAAATGCCCGCCATTGCGTAGTGATCGAAGCAGTGAAAAGCCCACAAGCTGAATGGAGAGCGAATGTTCCACGGGAAACATTTCCCGTCCCTGTTTCGACCACTGCGCAACGGCGGGTGGAGCGATGCCTTCGGCACACACACTCAGCGCGCGCCGAAGGTCAAAAGCATCGTGAGTTAGTCGACCAGTTTGAGCACCTGCTCCACGATCTGCTCGTCGAGCAAATGGTTGTCGGCCAACAGTTTTTGCAGGTCGAACCGGTCGTAAAGGTCCTTTTTTATGCCCCCTACCCACACTTTCATGTCGGTCGGTCCGTAGAAGGCCGCAATGTGTTGGCCGAAACCGCCGTCTGTGCAGCCGTCTTCGAGCGTCACCACCAAGGAGTGGTCGGCCTTCAAGGTATTGAGCGTGTCGACGTCCACCGCATGGAGATAACGCGGATTGATGAGGGTGGCGTCGATGCCCTTTTGGGCGAGCAGCCGCACAACGTTCTCGCCCTTTTGGAAGAAGGAACCGGCTGCGATGACTGCCACTTTCTTTCCGCGGTGCACCACTTGGTATTGCGGGACGTAGGCATACTGCTCCTCGACCGGCTCGGCCGTGTGGTGCACCCCGTTGCTCGGCACGCGGAGGGCGACGGGGCACTTGTCTTGGCGCACCGCCCAGCGCAACATGGCGAAATACTCTTCGCAGGAGGTGGGGGCGAGATAAACGAGCCCCGGTATGCTGCATAGCATAGGAATGTCGAAGAGACAGAGGTGCGTGATGTCGTTCAGCACGCCGGCGCCGCCATACATCACATTGATGACCGCCGGGTTGGCATTGATGCACAGATCTTGCGCAATCTGGTCGTAGGCGCGTTGGATGAAGGTGCTGGTGACCGTCCACACGGGGCGGAGTCCGCCTTTGGCCATGCCCGAAATCATGGCCGTGGCCTGCTCTTCGGCAATGCCCACGTCGACATGCTGTGCACCGGCTTCTTCGCGTTTCGCACGGTTGAAACCCGCCACGCCCGGTGTGCCGGCCGTGACGGCAACGAGGGTCTTGTCGTGCTTCATCTCGCGCAGCATCCAGTCGGAGAAGAGCTGAGCATAGGTCTCTTGTGCCGGCATCTCGGGACGGCTGCCGTCGGTGCGGTCGAAGGGCAGGCCCCAGTGCCAAGCTTCTTTGTTTTGCACGGCGGGTGCGAACCCGTGTCCCTTTTCGGTGTGGATGTGTACGACGGTGGGGCGGGTGGTGCCTTTCACGCTGCGGAAAACTTTGATGAGTTGTTCCAAGTCGTTGCCCGCTTCGAGGTAGATGTACTCGAATCCCCAAGCCTTGAACCAGTTGTGCGTGCACGTGCCGTGGCTTTCGCGCAGTGCGCGCAGGTTCTTGTAGATGCCGCCGTGGTTTTCGGCGATGGACATTTCGTTGTCGTTGACCACGATGAGGATGCCGGTGCCGAGTTCGGACGCCTCGTTGAGTCCTTCGAAGGCTTCGCCGCCGGAGAGCGAGCCGTCGCCGATGACGGCAATGATGTTCTCGTCGGTGCCTTTGAGGTCGCGGGCTTTTTGTAGTCCGGTGGCCAGACTGATGGAGGTGGAGGTGTGGCCGACCTCAAAATTGTCGTATTCGGGACACTCTGTGGGAGAGGAATAGCCGGAAATGGCGTCCATGTCCTCGAGGGTGCCGAGGAAACCGAAGGCGCGACCGGTGAGCACCTTGTGGGGGTAGGTCTGGTGGCTGACATCGAACACGAATTGGTCTTTGGGCGCATCGAACACATAGTGGAGGGCCACGGTGGCTTCCACGAAACCGAGGTTCGGGCCGATGTGGCCGCCGTGTTGGCTCACACGGTTCAAGACGGCATCTCGGGTTTCGGCGGCCACCACTTGAAGGGCTTCGAGATTCAGCGCTTTCAAGTCGGCCGGTGACTTCAATTTTTCAATATACATGGTTCTGTGGATGATTAGTAGCTTACAAAGTTACGCCAACCGTTCGAACTTCCAAAACTGATCGACGGAAAGTCCAGGCGGGTGACTTCCTTTTAGTGACTTGGCGTTCCTTACTTACGCTCGTTGCGTTCAGATCGCGAAGGGCGGCTGATGCCGACCGGCAGCCATGGGGACTGCGAAGGAGAGAGCGGTTGAGAACCGGGGAACTTGCAGCTTGAGGTTCCCTGCTTGGTTGCGGTGCTTATCTTCATTACCCGCCAAAGTGATGAAAGTAAAAATGAAGGGGGCGATTTTTTTGTGTTTACTGCTGGGACATGTCGTAAATTGTTGATATTCAGTCGGTGGCGGTGGAATAAAAAAGTGCGGTAGGTGTGATTCTATATGTTGCTGAGGTGTAACTCCCGCGAAGCGGTGGGTGAAAAAGGAAAAAGGAGTTGCGCAATGCGCAACTCCTTTTGAGTACGGTGGACCAGCTAGGGCTTGAACCTAGGACCTCCAGATTATGAGTCTGTTGCTCTAACCAACTGAGCTACAAGTCCGGCGAAAGTCGATACTTTCGTGTTGCGAAGTTAGCAAAAAAGTTGAGGGTTGCCAAATTCTCCCGCAGCTTTTTTGGTTTCGTGGACTTGAATTGGACAGATTCAGAGTTTCCAGGCGGAAAGGGTGAAGTCTTTTTCGACGCGTTGTTCGACGGCATCGGGGAGATTGTGGAAGAAGTTGATGCCGGTGTTGTGCTCGAGTTGAGCGATGCTGATGGCGTGTTTGCGCATGTCGGCCGTAGTGCCGGTCTTGCCGTAGTTCTTATTTTCGAGCCAGAAGGCGATGCCGCTGTACACGCCATTTTTCACCTTGAGGAGCGCCATAAAGTAGTGTGCCGGCACGGGTACGCGCCCATTGGCCACATATTTGAGCACGCCGACATTGCGATCGGTGGTGCCGCCCTTCACAACGTAGAGCGTATCGGCGAAGGCACTGTTGCGACCGAGGTCTTGCACCAGTCCCTCGAGCGCAGTCCAATATTTCTGGTTGAAGTGACCGACTTGCGGACTCATGTTGCTCATGTAGAAGGTCTGGTCGTTGGCTTCTCGCGAGAAGAGCCGGTCGGCCGAGGCCACGAGGTGGCCGTGGTCGTAGCCGTTGAACGAGAGGTCGGAGGGAAGCGCCTCAGCACGGGCCAGCAGCGGGTCGGCGGGGTATTGCGGTTTCTGGGAGTAGGGTTTGCGCCCCACCTTTTTGGGCCGGGTGTCGGCATCGAAGCGAAAGGCTACCCAACGGGAGTGGAAGAGCGTGACGTCGTAGTCGACGGCATAGTTGAGGATGGAGTCAGCGCCGGTGTGGGCAGGCGCCACGCGATGGACGAGGAAGCGTTCGTCGTCGGCACCGGTGAGTTGGGGCATCTCGATGCGTGCTGCGGCACGGCGATCGGCCGCGCTCATTTTCCCCGGTGTGGGCTGTGGAGCAGGATCGGGCGTGGGAACGGGTTGGGACGGTTGGTTCGGTTCGGAGGTGCCCCAATGGATGTCGGGTTTGTTGTCTCGGTCGCAGGCGACGAAGGCCAAAGTGAGACAGCAGAGGGCGAGGAAAAGTCTGTTCATGGGCGTGTTGTGGAAAGAAAACACACCGCCCGCACGGGATGCGCGAGCGGTGTGGGGAAGTGGGGATGCGGCCGGCCGACGCCGGCGAGACAGATTCGGTGCTGCGGGTAGGGTTATTGCAGGCCGCCGTTGGAGGTGGTGAGCTGGGCGTCGTCGACGAGGAAGGCGCCGCTACCCTTTTGGTTCATGACGAGTAGACAAATGGTCTTGGGCCGGTCGAGCTTGAAGGTATAGGTGACGAGGGACCAAGCGCCTTGGGTCACTGCGGTGGGGTCACTGTAGATGTAGTCGGTCTTGAAATCGGCCACTTTGTGGTCGGTCATGATGGCGTAGCCGGTCTTGAGGTGGGCATTAGCTTCAGCACCGTAGACATAGTAGGTGAAGGTGTAGGTGCCGGCTTTGAGGCTGAGCTCAGCGTAGGACAGGCGTTTGTTGACCTTGGCGTCGCCGGTGACCTTCACGGCATATTGTCCACCGTGCGCCGTGGTGCTTTGCGAAAGCGTGGCGTTGCCGATGCTCGACTTCCAAACGGCGGGTACGGCTCCGTCCCAGTTTTCGAAACCGGCGTTGCTCAGGAGATTGTCTCCCGTGGGTGCGGGTGTGGGATCGGGCTTTGGTGTGGGCGTGGGTTGCACGGGTTGGTCGAGGTGGCCGAGAGCGAGCTTCACGTTTTTGATCTGCCAGGTCGATCCGCTCTTGTCGTCGCTGTTGTAGCGGAAGGCAATGCGCACTTTCTTGCCGACGAAAGCTTCGGGGATGTCATAGTTGGCCGCGGTGTAGGTCTTCCAATCTTTGCCTTCCGTCCATTTCTGGTTGAGCACCGTCCATCCGGCTTCGGGTTGGGCGGGGTTGTAGGCGTCGGTGATGAGCAGCTGTTGGTTGGCGTCGGCTTTGTTGTAGCGCAGGATGTATTCGAGTGCCACGTGCGCTCCTTCGGTCTTGGCAGCGGTGAGATCCACTTCGGGGCTGACGAGGTAGTAAGTGCCGGCTGTGGTTTTCTTGGAGGCGTTGTCGTAGCCGGAAGCTTTGGCCGATTTGAAATCGATCTTCCATGCGCCTTCGCCAGAGGTGGTTTGCGAAGTGAAGGCACCGAGGGAGGCGGCGAAGCTCTCATCGATGAGCGGGCCGTTCGTGTTCGGTTGGACGGGTTGTTCGGGCGTGGAGGGCGTCACGGTGCCGCGTTGCACTTTGAGATTCTTGATTTCCCAAGTGGAGCCGCTCTTATCGTCGGTGTTGTAGCGGAAGGCGATGTGCACTTTCTTGCCGAGGAAGGCGGCGGGAATGGCCACTTTGTCGTTGACGAAGTTCTTCCAGTCGGCGGCTTCTGTCCATTTCTGGTTGACTACCGTCCATCCTTCGGCAGGCTTCTCTGCGTTGAAGGCATCGGTGATGAGAAGTTGCTGGTTTTCGTCGCCTTTGTTGTAGCGCATGATGTAGTCGAGCGCCACATAAGCGTTATCTACGCCGGTAAGGTCGATTTCGGAGCTGACCAGGTAGTAGGTGCCGGCTGTGGTCTTCTTGGCGGCGTTGTCGTAGCCCGAGGCTTTGGCGGTTTTGAAGTCAATTTTCCACGCGCCGTCTCCGGAAGTGGTGTAGTTTTTGAACGAACCGAGTGAGCTGGCGAAGCTTTCTTCGAGCAACACTTCCTTGGAAGCGGGTTGTTGCTGTTGTTTTTCTGTGGGCAGACCGTAAGGTGAGGGCACGTCTTCGCAGGCTGTGAAGCCCAAAGCGAGGGTGCAGGCCGCAGCGAGGGAGAGGAACTTATTCATAAGATCTTATTTTGTATGGACAGTGGAAGGTTGAATGTCGTCGAGGCTACGCAGTTGCATTTGCCAGTCGGAATAGTAGGAAAGTACGCCGGTGTAGCCGCAGCTCGCGGTGGGGATGCGGGTGAAGGAGATGTTGTTGCGCACGGAGGTGCGAATGGTGAATCCGGCTGTGCTATTATCAAGCAACAGGGTGCGGTCCACTCCGAAACCGGCGTCGTAGAGCGCTTTGGGCGCAAAGATTTTGGGGAGCGGTTCGAGTTTTCCGGAGAGGGCTCCCTTGGCAGGGGTATTGGCCTCAGCGCCTTGTACCTCTTTGATCTTGCCGCTCACCGTGGCGAGGAGCGGGCAGTTGAGGTAGTTGCGGTTGCTCTTGTTTTCGAGCCAGCTTGCTGCCGCTGCCGTGGTGAGATCGCGCGGGGTGAGTTCGGGCGCTTTCGGATTGGGCGTGCCGACGAGGGCAATATGGGTGCTGACATCTTCGAGCAGCATGGGACCGAGTCGCAGATTACCGGCTGAGGTGTAGTAGGGACGGCCGATTTTGGGCGTGCGGCTGTAATTGCCGATGTAGAGTCCGTTGAGGTTGATGCGCACGCGCTGTCCGAGTGCAAAATGGGGGAAGAGCGTGGAGGTTTTCACTCCGACGGTGATGCACTGGTCGTCGGGTGCTCCCGGCGTGGACTTGATGTCTCGGAGCACAAGCGTCTGATAGAGGTTGCCTGAGATGTCGTTGGCCACGACAACGCCTTCAAAAATCACGTCTTCTTTGACTTCTTCGAAGGTGTTGTTTCCCGAAATGGGCGCACTGTATTTCTCTTTGACTTGGAGAATGTCGGTGTTTGCCGCCGGCAGCTGTTGAGCCGTGATGAGTGCGCGAGCATTGTCGGGCACTTCGTTGTGGTCCATGCACGAACCCAGCGAGAGCGAGAGTGCACCGGCGAGTGCGAGAGAGAGTATGCGATTCATGTGAGTGGCTTTTTAGAACTTGAATCCAACGTTGAGGAAGACGTTGAAGGGGTTGGCATAGTAGTACTTCGAGTTGCGCGAGAACTTGTAAGCTTTGCCTTCGCCTTTGGTGTACGTTCCGCCGTCTTCCTTGTAATAGTAGTCCGAGCGGTTTTGTTCATATCCTCCCGTGCGGAGTTTCGTGTTGTTGGCGATGTTTTGGAACGAGAGATTCACGTTCAAGCTGCGGCCGTGCGCCAGGCGGAAATAGCGTCCGATGCTGAAATCGAACATCACGCCCCCCTTGAACTTTTCTTGTTCGGCAGCATAAGCCGTGACTTCCCGGCCGTTGGCGTCGAAGAGCACGCCACCTTCGCGTTTCACCTCGTTTTCGGTCACGTCATAAGACGGACGTCCTGCGGCGTCGGTGCCGGAAGGCAAGTAGAAGTGGCCGTCGCCGTTGTAGGTGCTGTTGAGTCGGCGGTAGGGCGAGAAGCCGACGTAAACGCGATCATAATAATTGGCCGATGCTTCGAAGAACCAGCCGTTGATGCTGTAGTTCGCGCCGAGCGAAACCGCCGTGAGCGGTGTGCTGCTCACGCGCATGCCGTCGGCAATGACGCGCAAGGGCATGTTTTCCTTCGTCACGGGATTCACCACTTTGTTCAGTCGCGTCAATTCGTTGGCGTTCATTCCCTCGTAGCTAATTTGTGCGTAGGGATTGTTGGTGTATTTCGCGTCGCCGACGGAGGCCAGGAGGAGGAACGAGAGATTGTTGGTGGCTTGCACGTCGAAGGCCGCCTCCACACCGTAGTGTTCTTTGCGCACTCCCGTCATGGTGAGGTAAGTGAAGGTCGACTGCTGGTCGTTGTAGAAAGCACTTTGTTCCACTTGGCGTCCGAAGCGCGCGTAGTATCCGCTGAGTTTTCCCACCACGGGACCGAGGCGGAAGGTGTAACTGAGGTCCGCGTCGTAGACGTCTTCATTGGTGAGGTGATCCACAAAATTATTTTGTGCGCGGGGTGCCACGAAAGCATTGCGCGCCAACGGAGCCTGCGTACCGGCGCCGGCACTGAGTGCGATCGTATGGTTGAACGTCGGCGAGTAGGCCACGCCGAGTTTACCGCCGCCGCCGAGGAATTTGGCCAATCCACTCTTGCCGAAGCTGTTGTTCTTGTAGCGTCCGTTCTCCATTCGGCCGTCGCGTTCCATGCTTGTGCCGTCGATATGTCCCGCGAGCGTGATGGTCCAATGGGGAGACGTGAAACGATAGTTGCTCCAGGCCTCAGCTTGGGTCACATCCATATTATAATCGTAGCCGAAGCGATCGCCTTTGGCAATTTGTCGATTGGGGTGCCGCACGTCGTTTTGGGCTTCGTCGGAAGTGATGCCGTAGTCGTTCACCGCAAACTTGTCGAGGTCGGTGTAGCGCGTGGCGCCGAGCAAGTCGGCCATGGTTTTATAGTGCATGCCGTGCGTACGATTGAATTGTACGCCGAGCGCAATGCGGTGGTGCACGTTGAAAGTGTGGTTGAGCGTCGAGCTCAGCGCCCACACACTTTGGTCGTTGTGTCGGCGTTCCTGATAGTAGAGCGCTTCCCCACCCTCTTGTTCGTTGCGGCGGTTGACAAAGTAGAGCTGATCCCAGTTGATCTGTCGGTTCGCCTTGTTGGCCGTCCAGTGTTGGCGAAGTGTTTCCCACTGTTTGAACAGGAAATCCTCGTCCGCCACGTTGTGTTCGTTCGCATTGCTGCGCGTGCCGTCGCTTCCCCACACGTTGCCCACGCTCGAGGGGAAGTTCTTATAATAGTCCGGTCGCGGATCATAAGCATTGCCATTCCATCCCAGCGACGTACCGCTGTAGAACGAATAGGTGTAGCCCAAGTTTGTGGTCAGTCGCGTGTCGTTGTTGTCGCTGTTCCAGTCCCACGTGAGGATACTCGTGGGAGCGAAGGCGCGCACCACGCGCGAATTGCGTTTTTCGCCGTTTTGGTAACCCCAGTTCGGGTTGTAGTAGTGTGAGTTGGCCAGCCAATAGGCCTCTTCTGTCGAAGCCGCTTGTTGCGCGCGTTCGGTCGGCGCGCCGTAGGTCACGAGCGAAAGCGCATGGTTCGTGCCGAAGCGCTTTTCCGCAGCGAGGAAATAAGCTGCCGAATTGTAGAACGTACCCTCGATCTGCCCTTCTTTCGCTCCCCGATAACCCACCGAGGCAGCGAGCGCCCAACCGTTGGCCATGAGTCCCGTGGCGTAGGTGAAGAGTGCGCGTCCCACATAATTGCGGTTGGTGGCCGAGAGGCTCAATTTCTTGCCTTGGGCAAATTGCGAAGCACGGGTGTTGTAGCTCGTTGCGCCGCCGATGCCCGGAGTGCCGAAGGTGGAAAAGTCATAGGCATTCAACCCCTCGCGGTTGCGTGTGGCGTCATTGAGACCACCGATCGAGGCATAGTTGAAGCGCCCCAACTCCAAGTCGTTGAGTCGCAGCCCGTTCATGTAGGTGTTGGCATACATATTGTCGTAGGCCCGCACCCGGAAACGCATCGGGCTGAAGCGGAATCCGACGTTGTAGAGAAACGGATCGCTTTTGGCCGTGACCGATGAAATGGTCTGCGCGATGTCGCCGTCCTCATCGAGTTGCGATTCGGAGAAGGTGAAATCGGCATTGTCGTCTTGAAATCTGACGGTATCGGCCACAGGATGCTGTGCACGTGCCGCGGCACCCGCCACGCACCAAAGTGCGGCCAATAGGAACGTTCCTTTCTTCATGTATCTGAGGAGTCGTAAAGAGGTTATGTGGTTCGCTCGGCAGACTCGCCTGCCTTGTTCTGCTGTGCGCGGAGCACCGAAACAAGCGCCCACGTGAGGGTAGTTTTCAATGCGAAGATAGCAAAAAGCCGTCGACTCTGTCGCTTTTTCCCCCTTTTTTTTGTCAATGCCCCGTTTCCTCCCCCGCATTTTGCGCTCTTCCCACCGAAAAAGCCCCATCGAAGCGGAGCGAATGCGATTTTGTTGTTAAATTTGCTCCGTAATCACCTATTCAGTATGAAGAATTTACTTTCCGCCCTGCTCCTTGTCCTAGCGCTCGGAGTACTTCCCGCCTCAGCACAAAAGAAGGTGCTCTACGGCGTGGGATTTTACAATGTCGAAAACCTTTTCGACACGCAACACGACGCCGGCAAGAACGACTACGAGTTCCTGCCCTCCGGCTCCTACCAGTGGACAGAACAAAAATACGCCGCCAAGCTCCACAACATCGCCCAAGTGCTGAGTGAACTTTGTACCGAAGTGGGTACGAAGAAGAACCCCGCCGGCGCCGCCGTCATCGGTCTGAGTGAGGTCGAAAACAGCCACGTGCTCGATGATCTCCTGCGCGAGCCCGCCTTGGCCGCTCGCGGTTATCGCTACGTCCATTTCGACGGCCCCGACCGCCGCGGTATCGACGTGGCGCTGCTCTACAATCCCAAAGCCTTCCACCTCATCGAAGCCCAACTCATTCCCTACATCTACCCCACCGAAAGCCAAGCCGACGTGGATCTCGGTTTCTACATCGACGAGAAAGGCCGTGTCAAAGGCTATCCCTACCAAAACGGTCTCCTGCGGGGCGACACCACCTACATCACCCGCGGTTTCCTCACCGTCGAAGGCTATCTGGGCGGCGAAAAGTTCTATTTCATCGTCAACCACTGGCCCTCTCGCGGAGCAGAAAGTCCCGTGCGTGAGCGTGCCGGCTACCAAGTGCGCCGCCTCAAGGAAGCCCTCCTCAAGCAAGACCCCGATGCGCGCATTGTCATCATGGGCGACCTCAACGACGATCCCGGCAACCTCTCTGTCTCCTCGCCCGACGCCCTCGGTGCCAAGAGCGACAAGAACGCCTGCGGTCCCCACGATCTCTACAACCCCTGGTACGACATGCTCTACAAACAAGGTGTGGGCACCCTCTACTATCGTGGCAAGTGGAATCTCTTCGACCAAATTATTTTCACGGGCAACCTGCTTCAGAACAAAGACAAAACGCGGCTGCATCTGCTGACCAACGCCGTCTTCTCGCGCGACTACCTCTTGCAAACCGAGGGTAAATACAAAGGTGCACCCAAACGCACCACTGCCGGTGGCACTTGGCTCAATGGCTATTCCGACCACCTGCCCACGCAGATCTTCCTCGTCAAGGATGTCCGCTAACTTCAACACAAACGCCTAAACATAATCTTTCCACTCGTGGCACAGAAACCTGCAATTCCCAAAGGCACCCGCGATTTCGGCTTTGTCGAAATGGCGCGCCGCAACTATATCTTCGACACCATTCGCAGCGTCTATCGCCTCTACGGCTTCAGTCAGATCGAAACCCCCGCCATGGAGAACCTCTCCACCCTGATGGGAAAATATGGTGAGGAAGGCGACAAGCTCCTCTTCAAAATTCTCAACAGCGGCGACTTCACCCGCTCCGTCTCCACCGCCGACTACGAAGCTGCCTCCGCACCCGCCCTCGCCGCCAAGTTCTGCGAGAAAGGACTGCGTTACGACCTCACCGTCCCCTTCGCCCGTTTCGTGGTGCAGCACCGCGAGGAACTCACCCTCCCCTTCAAGCGCTACCAGATTCAACCCGTTTGGCGCGCCGACCGTCCGCAGAAAGGCCGTTATCGCGAGTTCTACCAGTGCGATGCCGACGTTGTCGGCTCCGATTCGCTCCTCAACGAGGTCGAACTCATGCAGATTGTCGACGAAGTCTTCACCCGCTTCGGCATTCGCGTCGCCATCAAGATCAACAACCGCAAGATCCTCACCGGCATTGCCGAAGTGATCGGGGCGGCCGATAAGATCGTCGACATCACCGTGGCGATTGACAAACTCGACAAGATCGGTCTCGACAAGGTCAACGAAGAACTCGCCGCCGCCGGCCTTTCCGACGAACAGATCGCGCACCTCCAACCCATCATCTCCCTCTCCGGCAGCAACGCCGAGCAACTCGACACCATGCGCCGCGTATTGGCCGAAAGCGAAGTCGGTTTGCGCGGTTGCGACGAAGTGGCCTTTGTGCTCGAAGCCCTCGGCGACAGCCTGCGCAACGCCATCGACCTCGATCTCACCCTCGCCCGCGGCCTCAACTACTACACCGGCTGTATCTTCGAAGTCAAAGCCCTCGATGTCGAGATCGGCAGCATCACCGGCGGTGGTCGTTACGACAACCTTACCGGCATCTTCGGTCTTCCCGGTCTTTCCGGTGTGGGCATCTCCTTCGGTGCCGACCGCATCTACGACGTGCTCAACCAGCTCGAGCTCTACCCCGCCGACACCGATACGGGCGTCGAACTGCTCTTCATCAATTTCGGCGCCGCCGAAGCCGCTCGCTGCCTCGAATTGGCGCGCACCACCCGTGCCGCCGGCATTTCCACCGAGGTCTATCCCGATGCCGCCAAAATGAAGAAGCAAATGGCCTACGCCAATGCGCGCCACATCCCCTTCGTCGCCCTCATTGGCGAGAACGAGTTGCAGCAAGGCCTCGTCACGCTCAAGAATATGGCCACCGGCGAGCAGTCGCAACTCACCCCCGAGCAACTGCTCGAGCATCTTCGCGCCTGACGCTACTCCCTGAGCATACGACACGCGCCAAGTCGGTAACCCGCACACCGCACCCGAACCTTATTCTGCTTTTTCAGCAGCAAAGAGAGCCACGCTACATATTTGTAGCGTGGCTCTTTCATTCAAGTGGGTATGCCTTACAGCGTGTAGATCTACCTACTGCGCACCGTCAGCACCCATTCACCTGCTTTCCACCATGGTGGGCTTAGCGGTGAAATAGCCCGTTTCGGGATTAGCCATCTCTGCGTCGACCTTGTTCTTGTCATAGGCGACTGCACCCTTCAACTGCGTACAACCGGCAAACATATTTTCTGATTCCGGGCACCACCAAGTGGTGTTGCAGTTGATGGTCGTCAGCGCCGCGCAATAAGAGAACATCTCCCTCATGTCAGTGACGTATTGTGTATCGAAGTTCTTCAGATCGAGAGAAGTCAACGCCGAGCAACCGGAGAACATCAAGCTCATGTTAGTGACGTTCTCTGTGTTGAAGTTCTTCAGATCCAGCGACGTCAGCGTCCAGCAATCGAAGAACATCCAACTCATGTCAGTGACGTTCTGTGTGTTGAAGTTCTTCAGATCGAGAGAAGTCAGCGCCTTGCAATAGGAGAACATGCCCTCCATATTGGTGACATTTTGTGTGTTGAAGTGCTGCAAGTCGAGAGACGTCAACGCCTCGCAACTGAAGAACATCCCATCCATGTTGGTTACGTTCTGTGTGTTGAAGTGCTGCAGATCCAGCGACGTCAGCCTCCCGCAACTGAAGAACATGTTACTCATGTCAGTGACGTTCTGTGTGTTGAAGTTCTTCAGATCCAGCGACGTCAGCGTCCTGCAATCGGAGAACATCTTCCTCATGTCGGTTACGTTCTGTGTGTTGAAGTTCTTCAGATCCAGCGAAGTCAGCGCCCAGCAATCATCGAACATCGAGCTCATGTCAGTGACGTTTTGTGTGTTGAAGTTCATCAGATCCAGCGACTTCAGCGCCCCGCATTTGGCGAACATGGAGTTCATGTCAGTGACGTTCTTTGTGTTGAAGTTCTTCAGATCGAGTGAAGTCAGCGCTTTGCAATCGTAGAACATGTAGCTCATGTCTTTCACTTCTGAGGTATTGAGATACTCCAGCCCTTCTATCTGCTTGAGTGCTTCACAACAATAAAACCACTTCGCGGTGGTGGTGGGACGGAAGTCTCGGAACGAAGCATCGAACACCACCCGCGCGGTGGTGGTATAGTCTGCCACGTCCCATGTTTCTGCCCAAGCAGGGACGGGGATGTCTCCCTCTTTTTTCGTCTCCTCGATCCCCCATGTCGTGCCGGTGCGAGTGGCACGCAGTGCATCGTAGTAGAAGGTGAGCGTCGTCTCGTCCTCGCTTTGTGCCACATAGGCCTCGCGGGTTTGCGCTTGCGCACTCAGCCGAGTGGCGAGCAGAAGACAAATCAGTGCGAAGAACACCGCACAGCAATAACATAAATAGTGAATCATACGGTAGCGCTCCTCCATTTCCTTCCCCAATCGGAGGAAAGTCGCCTTCGGGAGCAGGGGCGGTGGTGAAAAATGCTTTGATGAGTTGACGGCATGAGGGCTTGCGCTGTGAAAGCATCCCGGCCTGAGCCTAAACGGTGCAGAACTTGCTACTGCTAAGGCACATTTGCGTGACTAAGTGTTCTGTTATCATATTGATCGTGGCAAAGATATGAAAAATATAGGCATTGTCGCAATAACAACTCTGAAACAAGTCGCGTTAAAAGCATCGTGCAGTAAAAACTTCACACATCACCGAAGCGCCCTCAGAAAGCCTGCTGAAAACTCCTCGACAACGTGACCAAAACAAGCCACCTTTCGCTGAAAACTCCCCAGTTTTTCTGCACCGCCCCGCTTGGATTCACTCGTCACTGCGCCACAGGGCAGAGACACTCGAAAATGACTCCCTTCTCGCGCGCGTACGTGTACGCGCCTGTCAGTCAGTTTCTGTTTTTTTCCTTCACCTCTTCACCCTTGTTCCACAAGTTGTTGATTCATAGTGAGATGAGGGTGAAGGCTTGGGGTGGTGAACCTTCACCCCGGCGTTCACCCGTTGCCGAATGCGATCACACGAGTTCGGCGCGTGTCATAGCCCCTGCCGGAGAGCTCACAGTGCACTGAAACAAGGACCCGAACCATCGATGCCGATGTGAAGGCGCCGGTGAAGGGAATGCGAGCAAAGCCTT
>ERZ772952.30-NODE-30-length-30987-cov-8.00999_pt1 | contig 30987 bp, 52 predicted proteins | sample MGYA00580686_ERZ772952 | MGnify/ENA primary metagenome ERZ772952 (study PRJEB29015, sample SAMEA2738074) | human oral metagenome | biome: human oral; feature: human-associated habitat; material: saliva | place: China | collected 2213 ... | reverse complement strand
GTTACTATGCGTGTTAAAAACGCAGGTGGTAACGTAGATGGTGATGTTCGTGTATCTCTATCATGGGATAACAAAGATGACCTTGATTTGTCTCTATACAAAAAAGGTTCTCGAGGTAAAATTTACTACGGTAACCGTAACTATTTTGGTGGAGCACTAGATGTTGATGCTAACGCATGGGACATTGTACCTGAACCTGTTGAAAACATTTTCTGGGAAAACATGTACGATTTGAAAGATGGTGAATATCGTGTTGTTGTAAACAATTATCAAAAACGTACAAATGAGTCTCAAGGATTTAAACTTCAATTCGCTACAAGAGAAGAAATCGTAACATTTACATATCCACATAACGATGTTAAACACAAAGAATTCCTAACATTTGAAAAAGCAAATGGTTCAGTCAAACTAACAAACATTGACGAAGACCTTGTTTCTCAAGGAAAATCTATCTCAAGTGACAAATTCATTGAAGTTAAACATGTTCTTATGTCACCAAACACATGGGAAAAAGAAATCGGTAACAAACACTTTATTCTTCTTACAGAAGATGTTGAAGTCAATGAGCCAGTTCGTGGATTCTTTAACGAACAGTTAAATTCACAACTCACACCTCACCGTAAAGTTACTGAAATTCTAGGTTCAAAACTTAAAATTCAACCCGTTGATTTTGAATCTAATGACGTTGCTAAAGGTTATGGTTTCTCAGAAACAATGGACGCTAACCTCATTCTACGTCTAACATATACTAATGGACGCAAAGAACTTGTCCATGTATCAATTAAATAATAAAATAAATAAAAAAGGATGGTATTTACCTATGGAACTTACAGCTACTACAATTCTAAAATCACTTGAACAAAAATGGCGCTTCCCATCTAAACGTGGTGTTTTATCTCTCGAAGACTTATTTGATTTGCCACTTACAAAAAATAACGGTGTTAACCTAGACGCTGTTGCTATTGAAATCAATAACCAACTTCAAGAAAAACAAGGCTCAACAAGTTTTGTTCAATCAACAACAGAAAAAACAGCTGAAATCAATAAACTTGAAACAATGCTTGAAATTGTAAAAACAATTATCAAACAACGTCAAGAAGAAAATGAAGCTAAACTTAAACGTGTTGAACTTGCATCTAAACGTAAACAGTTGAAAGAACTTATTGACCAAAAACAAGCTGAGGCTTTCGCTTCACTATCACTTGAAGAACTTCAAGCACAACTTGATGCATTGAAATAAATTCTTAAAGATGGCTACTAAATAGTAGCCATTTTCATAGAGTTTATTTATATAAAGGAGAAAAATATGACTGAAACACTTAAAAAATTAATAAAAGAAGAAAATCTAAAATACGAATATTTCAACCAATTAATTGAAAATTCCAACTCTGAAGAAAATTTGTTAGCAAACAAACTTCAACGAAGACAATTTATTAAGGATTATGCTCAAAAATTACATGATTATATCTGGGAACAACTTCCTGATTTAACACCTAAAGAATGTGTTATTTTTGATATGGTTCCGTACACAATTTGGAACGAAATGTCAGAAAAATATACTACTATCGTTGATAAAATCAAAGAATTGCACAATTAAATGAGGTGTTACATGATTGCAAAACTACTATTTATTTTATATAAACAAGAAGACCATGTTATTCCAAAACATTATTATAAAATATTAAGACTAATCTTTTGTCTATCTTATTTTATCGCAATTATCACACTATCCAAAACAGTCTCAAATCCAAATGATATTCATTTCAATTTAACTCAAATCATTATCTTATTTTTAACAACCATTATCATTCCTGCTGATATTCTAGACCATACTGGTCGTGAAGAAAATATTTTGTTACAAAATTTAGACTACACATTTATCAGCAAGCTATCTCAACCAAAAATAATTTACGATTCATCAAAATATCTCGATTTTCTTACAATCCATGATATTGCATCATCAGAATCAGTTTACACAATGGTTTCTTACAATTTTAAAGAAATTAAAGAAATCGAAAAGTTTAAGGTGCTGAAATTAAACAAAAAACATGACATTTCAGAGACCTATTATATGGGTGAAAATCATGTTTATGATAATGCAAAAAGATTATACGAAATTGATAAAATTGAAGTCTATGATGCAAAAGTTAAAACAACAGTTTTCAAACGAAAAGCTGTTAAATCTGTAAAAATGATTGATTTTTATTGGAAAGGAAAAGACAAATAGTGGTTGAACTCGAATTTTCATTTGAATACCGAAATTTTTATATTGAAGGTATGCCATTTGACCAAACAGAAAATGGTCATCCACAAGATGGTATCACTTATACTTCTTATGTATATATTTCAAAACAAGATTATGATAATCTTGAAGATTATATCTTCGACCTTTGCGAATGCTATGATTCTCCTGAAGAACTAAAAGAAGATATTCCCAAAAAAATTGATAAATACATCAAAAAACATAAATTAAAACGATAAGGAAAAAATTATGGCAACTTTACGAAAAACAGATAATGCAGAAAACATCTTCACTGTAACTATCGAATCAAGTATTGATATGACTACCTTTACTAAATCATACGAAGTAAACAATCCTGAAACTGATGTGCTAACCCAAATCCTTGCTTATGCAAAAGAAAATAATTGGTATATCAGTCAATGGGATACTAGAAATGAACTATTGAAACAGATAGAATTAAATCTAACTGAAGATGAATTACTAGAAAAAGTTTCAAATGTAGACAAATTAAACGACAACATTAACGAATTAGCATACGAAATTAATTCATATGCTGGTCACGGTATTGAATATCTCACTATCACAAAATTTGGTGATAAGTATGAACTAGATGTCACAAAAGAAGATATTCGAAAGATTTTTCTAGATATGATTCAATAACAAATAAATCAGAACAACAACATCATAGAAACGGAGAAATAAAGTGAACAAAAACAAACTAAACTTTATCGTGACAACATTAAATGGATACGTCATTGAACGTGTCCCTCTAGCTGATTACGAAACTGAATCAACCAACGATATCATTAATAAACTATTTGAACAAACCTTTAATTCTAAACACATTGGTGAATTCAACTATGTTGATGACATAGCAGGAAATGTTGATGATATGGAATCCTTTATCACCAATAAAAACAATCTTAAGTGTGATAATGATGATAGTCCTGAATTTTCAATTAAGAAAAATTATTACATTGAAACCTATCACACTAATATTGGATATTTTCCTGACTTCTATGTCGGACTTGAAGTCAAATAAATCTTATTAAAATTAAAATCTATAAATTGGCACAAATTATTGTGCCGATTTTAATATAGAAATTTAAAACAATAAGGAGTATATAATTTATGAAAAAAGTAACACTTGTTACTGTACTCACATTATCATTTGCATTTCTAACAACATCAAATATTAAAGCAGATGAAAACCCAATAACTAATGAACCAATTACAACTGTTACATCAACACAAGCCACCACAAGTGTTGAACCAAAATCTGAATCACCCGTAATAAAAACTAATGTACCAAATGCACAACCATCAACTTCAACTTCAACAACACAAACACTTGTTACAAAAACTGATACAGAAATTACTGTAACTAATCCAAAGGTAACAGTAGACCAATCAGATGGAGCTGGAAAATACAATGCTTTCAAAGTAAAATATGAAAACATTACAATTCCAGATGAAATTTCAGTTAATGAAGGTGACAAAGTTGTTTTAACTTTACCTAAAGAAGTCAAGTTCCAAACATCGTTTGAATTTGACGTTAAAAACCCAACACATGATGTTGTGGGTAAAGCTTACGCTGATTCAGAATCAAGTAAGTTAACAACTATTTTCAACAGTTATTTCCAAAATCATCCACTCAACAAACAAATGTCATTGACATTTGACGCACGTTGGACCGATGCTGTTGAATCAGGTAAACCTGTATCTGTCAACTTCAATGGCACAATTGTAACAACCAACATTGCAGCCGAACAAGAAATCGGTAAGGATGAATTAGTTGCTAAATGGGGTAGTCAAGATAAAGATGACCCAACAGTTATCAATTGGACGGTACGTGTTAACTATGCACGTCGTGTCCTCAACGTTGTCAAACTTCTTGATACTATGAGCGATAACCAAAAACTCGTAGATGACTATCTTGAAGTGAAATACGTTGATAGTGTTGAACCTTGGATTGAAGCAGGCGATGCAAAAAAGCTTGTGAAATCTATGGTCAAAACTGAAAACGGTTTTGAACTAACACTTAATCGTTTAGAACGAATTGTTTACGTTAACTATAAAACTAAGTTAACTAATCCAGTCAAAGATAGTGTTAACCCTAATAACAAAATCACACTCACATCTGAAGATAATACAGCATCATCTACATTTACTGTATCTCTTGTTGGAGGACGTGGTGACGCAATTGGCAAAAATAAAAATGAACCAACATGGGAACTTCCTACTGAAGCCCCTACTGTTGAAATTCCAGAACTAGATATCAATGATATTCCATTGCTTCCACCTGCTCCAATTCTAGAAAAACCAAAATTACCCATAAATGATATTCCGTTACTACCACCCGCACCAATTTTAGATAAACCTTATCTTTCAATTGAAGACATCCCAATGCTACCGCCAGCACCAGTCTTGGAATTGCCTGAATTGAAAATCACAGAAGAACCAAAAGAAACACCAACAACTCCAACATCTGAAAAACCTGTTGAAAAGAATGACAAAACAAGAGATAACACTCCAGTATCAAATACTACTGTACCAACTACTCCAGTGAAAGATTCTTCAGAAAAAAACACTCCTGTAGAAAACACTTCAGTAGAAAAAGTTAAAAATGATGTTATCCAAAAACAAAAATCTGAAAGTACAAAAACGCTTCCAAATACAGGTAAATCACCATCTATTCTATTACTCATCATTGGTTTAACAATTCTTAGCGCATCAGTAATCACACTACTTCGTAAAAATTAATTTTACCAACAAATTGGCACCGTAATGGTGCCGATTTTTTTTATGAAAAACCTAACTAAAAACAAATACAGTAAATTTAAAATTCTTCCACTTGAAAGGAAAATAAGATGCCTAAACCAAATTTAGAAATGATTAAAACTGAATTAAATATTCCAAAGTTAGAACCATTAACTCAATCTATGTATTGTCAAATCAAAAAAATCATTAAAAATACTGAAACATTAGGTTATGTCAATCACTATTTTAATCACAGTCATGAAGTATGGTTTGACCCTGAATTTGAAGAAGCTGGATTTTTATGGTCTTCCAAAAAAGCTGAAATTGTAAACATCAAAACCATTTTGAAGCAAAGAATTTTGACCCAATTGACCTATTACAAAAAACATACACTATATTATATAGACGAAAAAAAAATTGAAATAGTTCTAATTCATAATTTACCATATTATTTAGAACACCAAAGTCTAACAATTTGGTTTCAAAAAGATTTTCAATAATAAAACCTAAAAACAATCTCAAAATAATTTGACAATCATAATAAAATATGCTATATTAAATGTAACATTCTTTTGAGGTGAGAAAAAATTATGAAATCAAGATTTGAAATAAAAGCTAACGCTGAACAATTAATAAAAACCAATAATCTTTGGATTACAGTTGGTTTAATTCCAACAATCATTAGTCTTTTAACAATAACAACTCAATTTAAGGAAAATAATACAATAATCCAATTAAGTCTACCTTTGTCTATTTTAGTATCTTTCTTTGAAGTCGGTTCTATGCTATATATCTATGATATTATAAACGAACGAAAAGAAATTCAACAAGGTTTCATAAATCAAATCAAAGATATTATCAATAGCATCACCCAAAAATCATTCATTGTCTATTTATTAGTAAGTTTATATACAATATTATGGGCTATTATACCAATAGCAGGTATCATCATTGCAATTATTAAAGGATATGCTTACGGTTTAGCTATCTATCTTGCTAAAGACAATGACCAAATAGGTTACAACGATGCTATTACAAACAGTAGAAACTTAATGAATGGTAAAAAACGAAATAGACTCATGTTAAGCTTAAGCTTTATACCTTGGATTCTACTTAGTTTTATCACAATGGGTTTAGCAAACATATATGTCATCCCATACATGTTAGCAGCTGACGCAATTTATGCAAACGAAGTTATAAAAAATAAAAATTAAAAACCAACACAAACCATGATGAAAATCATGGTTTTCTTAATTGAAAGGACAAAATATGCGATTTACAGAAATAACCATCTCAGAATTTATTGAAAAACTAAAAGAGTTATCAAAAAAACACAATTTTGAAACTAATCTTACCATTGCGTTAAGCCAAAATAAAATTGTTTTACACCTAGAACATGTTCATCTAAAACTCCAAAATATTTATGACTATAAAGACCTTAAATTCGATACCGTTAAAGAACTACAAAACGATTTAGACGAACTATTCACAGAAGAACTTTATCAACACAAAGGCACAGCTTATGTATCAGCAACTATTCCTAATGCAATTGTTGAACCTGACCCTTGGGAAGATTATGATAACTATATCGATTACGATTTATTTGACACATTTTACAATGAAAAATCAAAAGATTCACTAAAACTTGAACAAAATTTTGATGACAAAAAATCAAATATCGAATACTTTACATTAACCATTGATAAAGGTCAAGCTAAGTTGCAATATCCTCATAATAAATCAAAAATCTATCAATTTCAATACAATATGGAACTAGTAGATACATTAAACCAAATTATGGAAAACCCATACCAATTCGTATCAACATCAGAATTAAAAGATGACGCTGACAAATTACTTGATAACATCAATAAAATTTACAAAAAACAATCTGATATGAATCATAATATAAATAAAGGTCAAATTGTTACGCACAAAACATTGACGTTCAATTATATTGAAAAATCATACAAAGGTCAATTAACAGGCATTGTATATAATGCATATTACATTGCTCCTAACTACAATAAATTAAATGGAATGAAATATAAGACTTTTAACAAAAAAGTCCCACTATATCATAATATTATTAAAAATCATATGGATTTAAGAACTACTTTTGGTTATAAATATGAACCATCACTTAGTCCATTTAATTTAAGAAAAATGAATGATTGTGAAAACACATATGAACAAACATTGACAAAAGTATTTGGTTCTGAAAACTTTAAATTTAGCCACATGAAACAAATTTATATTGATATTACAAAACCAACAAATATCGACCAAGTATTAGTTGACCTTGGAACCTACTACTTCTTATCCAAAAACGAATTAGTAGCTCAAATCTATCTAGACGTTGATAGAATGAGCTTATCATACAGCGATTTAGACAAGAAAGAATATAAAGAAGAACTGAAGAAAACTGTTCAAAACTTTATTACTCGTGCAACAAAGTAGTTTAGATTTCCTAAACTACTTTTTAATTAGATAGGATATTAGACATGGAAAAAACTAAAAACACAGTATCTATTGAAGATTTTTATAAATCTAATATGACATTAATGTCATTACCAAATGACGAACCTTTATTTAAATTAATTCAGAAAAATAATAAATTATATACAATGTTTTTATTACAAGAACGAACATTAATCAAGAAAAAACAAATTTTGTATATAACAGAAATATTAATCACTGAACCAAAACTTATAGATTTATATAATTTAATTGATTCAAAAATCACAATTATTGAATTCTTATCCAAATCCAAAAACTTTAAAATTGGTAAAATTAATGATTTAACATTTCCAAATAAACCATTAGACAATATAACAATTATACAAAACAAATTACCAAAAAAAGAAACATATTTAAATATAGACGAAAATTCAAAAAAATAAAATCATGAATTCTATTTAAAAATCAATAATTATAATTAGAAAAGATATCAAATGCAAACGTACAAACAATCCCTAAAAGAAATTCAATCATCCTCATGGTCTGACTTCTTCAAAACCCAAAGCTTAGACAATTTGATGGAAATGCTTGACCATTCAGAAAAAACCATTTATCCATCACCTGAAAACATCTTCAAAGTCTTTGAACTTTCTCCAGAAGATATTAAAGTTGTCATCTTAGGTCAAGACCCTTATTACAATCCAGAACAAGCGATGGGATTAGCCTTTAGCGTTAACCCTGATACACCAACACCTAAATCCTTAACCAATATCTTTAAAGAATTGAAATCAGATTTAGGTATTAAAAGAACCAATCCAGATTTATCAGATTGGCACAAACAAGGCGTGTTTCTTCTAAACACAGCTTTAAGTGTCCCTGAAAAAGAACCTAACAAACATAAAAATTATTGGAAAAAGTTTACAAATGACCTAATTCAATATCTGACAAAAATTAATCCAAATATCGTATATATTATGTGGGGAAACAATGCTAAAGCATTCGGTCAGAAAATTGAAAAATATCTCAACTCCAACGATTTAATCCATTATGCTCCCCACCCATCACCACTATCTTCATATCAAGGGTTTTTCAATTCAAAACCATTTTCTTGGACAAACAAAAAGTTAAAAGAATTAGATAAAACAGAAATTAAGTGGTGATTAGAAAGATTTCACATGCTCACAAAAATCGTAAATAAATTAGAACACAAATTAACACCACTCCTATTAAATTTTCTTCCGTTAACACTACTATTTATTTATCTCATTTTAAACAATATGCTAAACGAAAATAGTCTATTAGTAGTCAGTCTAGCTTTCATTGTAAACTTCATGACAGCACTAATTATTTTATTTAATCTTATTACATCAATGAAATGCTGGACGTCATCAAATGACACAAAATATTTTGTCCAATTTGTCTTATGGACAATGGCATCATTAATTGTTGAATATTTTATTACTATGCCTAAAGTAAAATGGGCTATCATTCTAGCAAACGGAATTGTATTAGCATATGTTTATGAACTAATCTTCACATATTTCAACCAAAGAGGAAAAAATGATTAAAAAAGTATTACAAAAGAATAGATTAATTCAAACAGTTCTTAGTTTTATCCCATTAACAATTCTAATCCTTTATTATATCACACTTTTCACATTAAGCCATGATAACATAATTTTCTTAACAGTATCATTCCTTTTTAATTTCATCACAACTTTAATTATTTCTTTTAGCTTAATCACAACTTGCATTAAATTAAAACAAAACAAATACAATAAATTAAAAATCATATTTTGGTCAACACTTTTAATTTTATGTCAAGCATCAATTTTCTTTTCAGATAAACAGACATTATTTGAAAAATCAGGTGTATTTATCGCAAATATCTTAGCCATCATCCAAATTGGATATCTAATAAAAGAAAACAAAAAGAAAGGAAACAATTCCAATGTCTAATATTGCAGCTATATTTGATATTGATGGAACTGTATTTCGTGACTCACTTATACTTCAACATTTGGAAAAATGTGTGGATTACGACGTCTTCCCTCAAAACGCTAAAGATGAAATCAAAGACGTTAAAAAACAATGGAAAAACCGTGAACTAGATTATGACGACTACATGCACAAAGCAGTTGAAACCTATACAAAGTACCTAAATGGTAAATCTGTAGAAGATATTGATTTTGTTGCAAGAAAAGTTATTGAAAAACAATACCAACTAGTTTACAAATATACTCGTAACAAGATTATTGAACACCAAGAAAAAGGTCACACAGTCATCTTCATTTCAGGCTCACCATCTTTTCTAGTAGAAAAAATGGCTGAAAAATTAGGTGTTGATACTTGGTTTGCAAGTAGTTACGAAATTTATAATAACAAATATACAGGTCGAGTTCTACCTATGTGGGATGCAAAATCTAAGAAAAAAACTCTCCAAACTATTGAAGAACTCTTAGGTTTCAATCTTAAAAAATCCTATGCTTATGGTGATACCACAGGTGATTATACAATGCTCACAAGTGTTGGTTTCCCAACAGCTATCAACCCAAATAAAAAACTATTCAAAAAACTTCGTGACAACAAAATTAATTGTAAAATCATTGTTGAACGAAAAGATATGATTTATCAAATCAATTTGATGGATAAAAAATCATCGTTTATTTTGAATCAATAAGAAAGGAAACTCAAATGTCTAAATATTTCACATCAAATGTTGAACAAACATTCAAAGCTAAAATAAATAACATCATATTCATCCAAGAAGACAAATATTATGCTGTTAAACGGTTTCTAGAACAATTCTCTAATGTCATTGATGAAATTAAATATGAAAACCCAGATTTTCAATTTGATAAAATTCCAGATTCTCTCATTGACGAATTCAGCGATGCACTCTATGAAGCTGGTGAATACGGTGATAGTTATTACGATATTTCAGAAGCTATCTCTGTTGAAAGAAACTACGAAACAAACGATATTACCGACATTTATGTCACATATGCTGGAGCAAAGGATACATATTTCAAATATCTTAATAATTTGCTTGAAGAAAATAGTTTCTAGAAAGGAATCCTTATGTCTCAAACGAACACATTCACCGTAAATCTAACCCAAAAAGGTTTGTTTTCAGGTTTATATAACTCAATTTGGCTACATGACGAATCATTAGAATACGAAATTCTTACCTACGAAGAAAAATTAAAAAACAAATACAAGAAAAAAATTCGTGTTGATTTTTCTGTAAATTTCAAAAAATATTTAGAAAAAATTGCTGAAGTTTATATCAACTGTTTTAAAAATGAATTTCAAAATAGCAAATGGGAGCTAAAACTGGTCCAATCCCCAATGTACTACAATTACGATACTGACTGGATTGTATTGGACTGGATAAATGCTCCCGATAATGCTGAAAAACGGTTCAACAATTTTGTTGAAGATATCAAATCCAATAATGATTTTAATCCATTTGATGAATTTGAATACTACACCATTTACGAATCTTATCGTGGATACGAAATCTTACCTGAAATTGCAATCTATGAAGATTCATTTGGTGTACCAATCGGTTTTGACAAAAACGCTGAACCATTTCTTCAAAAAGAAAATATTATCAAAAATCCTGATGGTACAGAAACCATCGAATATACCGAGGTGACAAAGCCATGATATCAACTATCCAATTCCAATCTCAACATTTTAATGAAAAAGTCATTAACAATATTCTAAAAAAACCTTTCAATTTATTAACCCAAGACGATTTACTTGACCTTAATCGTGAACTAGAAAAAACATTAGTGTATCAATATTCAGACCCAGAAGCACAAAAAATCCAACGTCTATTATCATACAATCTAAATACACAAGCATTTAAACCTCTTGACCAACGCACGTTCATTGAATTTGTAATTGATTATATGGTTGATTGGATAAACGAAAATATTGATACAGATACTCCATTTGAATCAAATTACATTTTTGATACAGCTATGGCTGACGGTACACTAACCTATAACAAAATCAAAAGCGTCAATTATATTCACTCTTTTTGGGATGAATTTATAGAAGATGATATCGACACTATTATCTCACAACCATCCGATATCTTTACAAGAGCTGAATCATTCCTAGTTTACCAATCACTTTACATGTGTGAACATCTAATTTCTGCTATCTGTGATGATAATGGTATCGAAGACGAAAATAAAAAAGACTTCTTCTTAAATTATATCAAAAATCATGATATTTATGAAATCTCAGATTTGATTTATTAGAAAGGACTTTATAATGCAAAAAGTAAAAATGTTCAAATCACACACACTTGGTTTTTTAGAAACTGACATCAACTCTTGGTCTGCTAATACATCTATAACCATTCTAAACACATCAATCACATGTGATAACAATTACTATTATTGTGTTGTAACCTACTCAATCCAAATATAATAATATAAATTTTACGCATCAAGTAAAAGAAAAACCAGCTAATGCTGGTTTTTTTATAAAAAATAATAAAAATTATTTGACAATAAGGCTGCTTTCATGCAGCCGAGTTATTACGTGTAAAATAACAATAACTAAAAGAGGTACTCATTATGGCACAAAAATTTTACGCAATTAAAAGCACAAATCAAATCGTAAAAACCTGGGACGAATGCAAGGCTATTGTTGATGGTCTATCTGGTGCTAAACACAAGAGCTTTAAGACCAAAGAAGAAGCCCTTGCATATCTTCTTGATGAGGTCGATAACGCTCCAAAATCTGCACCAAAATTGGAACCAGAAGTTGTAAACTATATTTCTGACAACGGAATTTCTGGAACAATCACATACGCTGAAACAATTGACCCATTCACACTTCCACTATCAGGAACTGTATTTGCTGTTGATGGTTCATTCAACACTGAAACTAAAGTTTACGGTGCTGGAATTGTCCAATATGACAATGAACAAAAGATTGTTGAACAAAAATCAGCATCTGGTTCACGTCCAGAATTCGCACAATCTCGCAATGTTGCAGGGGAAATTCTTGCTTTTGCCACAGCTATCACAATGGCTACTGAACAAAAATTGTCAGAAATCACAGTTATTTGTGACTATGAAGGTGACTTCCGTTGGACTGCACCAAAATCTGTTGTTGTTAACAACCAAGCTTGTTGGGGTAACAAAAAATCAAGCCCAATTGCTGAATATCATGCAAAAGCTATGGACTACGCTAAACAAAATGGTATTGATAAAATTCATTTCGTTTGGGTTCGCGGTCACAAAGGCATCGCTTCTAACGAAGCTGTTGATGAATTAGCTAAAGAAGCTTGTGGTTTAGCCTAATCCTATAAATGAGATGAGTAACCATCTCATTTTTTTTTATTCTCAGTATCCTGAGACGGAATAGATTCCGAGTTTATACTAAAATTTAAATAAAATTTTATTAAAAAGGAATACTATTATGCCAACTAACTATAAGATTAAGAAACTAAACGCTTATACAGTTGATATCCAAATTGCAGGAACTACATTTAGAAACAAAAAAGATTTGGAACAAGTTCACAAAGCTCTAAAGAATTCAAAATCTCATAATGTAAAATTTGAATATCAAAAAGATAATAAAGCTGACCCAAATGCTGTAAAAGTTTACATCAATGATATCCATATCGGATACATTCCAAAAGAATTTTGTAAACGTTTCAAAGAAACGATGTACAAATGGAAGATTATCAAAAGAACAGCTTATATGATTTGTGGTTGTTCTAAAAACATTCATGATTCATATCATGTTGTAATCACCGTTAAAGAAAGGGAATCTACCAAATGAAATTCAATTATGATAAACTAAAACAAAAACATATTTTAGACGCATTAGATTTATACTGTAATACTAGAGAAATTGACGCACTTAATGGTTCAGATTTTGATACTATTAGTTTAGGAAATGGTTTTACATTTATAGTAGAAAATGGTGAACTAAAATATTACGGTGGACTGCTAAAGTATAACGTTCAAAAACTATCTAATTTAACAAAAATCATGAAAATTCTTCAAACAACAATCACACTTGAATGTCCTATTTTTGAAGATTAGAAAGGAAATTAACATGATTACAATTAAACAACTTGATGAAATTATTCACAATTCAGATATGACCAAAACTATTCAATACATTGATAACAATAAAAATCTTATTATACCCAAAGATGACGCAATTGTTGAAGATATCAATTATACAAAAGATTTCAACGAAGGACCATTTGGTCTTACTTATAAAACAAATTACGTCATTACAATCAAAAATGAAACCAATCTAAAGAATCATTTAGATAATCCTCAAAAAACTTTAGAAGAACATTTTAAAATTTCTGAAGAAACAGGATATTATGATTGGTATGAACCTGATTTTGAAACAATTTGTAAAGATTTCAAAATCTATGATGGCACGCATATTCTGACAATGATGGCGATGATTATCGAATCACAATTTTCAAACAAGATAATTACTACTATGCTTATGTTGTAGAAAGTTATGGTTACGGTGGTTTCAAAAGCAGTTACGTTATCAAAAATGAAGATTATCTTGGTTTATTAGAAGACCTAAACGAAAAAATTTACGACTCAAACTATTAAAATCATATCGGATTTTAAATTAATTTAACCTGCTTCGTTCTTAATTTTTACGCTTACACAAACAATTCCATTTTTATCTAAAATATAGGAGAAAAAATGAAAAAACTAATCAATTTAGCTATTGCTTTAACACTAATATTAACCCCAACAATCGTACTCGCTAGAGGTGGACACGGTGGAAGTCATGGCGGACACGCTGGTCACCATGGTGGCTCTCATTCATCTCACACCTCAAAATCAGGCGGTAATAAATCTGGTTCAAAAGGTTCATCCTCAACCGTTAAATCAGGAAATTCTAATTCAAAATCAAGTTCCCATACAAGTAAACACAGTGTACTACATGGTGGTCGTAAATCAGCCTTTGCACGAAATGCGTTTCGAGCAAGTTCAAATGGAACTCCTGTGTCTAGTTGGAAGTCACTTAATAGTGAAACAAAATCCTTCACAGATACTACAACAAATGTTCCACCATTATACCGTGGTGGGTCTGTGACAAACCAATTGCTATTTTATTCACTTTACCACCCAAGGCACCACTATGTACCTAAAGAAGAAAAACCAGAAGATTTAGAAAAAGAAGACCAAGAAAAATTTGCAAATAACATTATTCTTATCATTGGTGGTCTTATTATCATAGTAATCATAGTAGCATTCTTCTTCGTCATGTTTTTATAATATGAAAGGAAAAATTTTATGCAAAAACAATCATTCATCAAATATCTACTCGACAAAATTAATTCAAAATTAACAATTATTAGTAAACTTTTGTTACTAATATTTAGTTGTTCACTATTCATTCCAATTCCAACTGGAACTACAATTGACGCTAACATTATGACAAAATTAATAACCTTTTATTTAAGTATAGTAACAACATATGGTGCAGGATTAGTTTTATTTTTAGCTGCAACATATTTAGATTTCATTTCAAATACACCATCAGGAAACAATAAATTTAAACTTCTAGTAACGATTATCATTATTGCACCAATCATTAGTTATACAATTTATTTAATCTTCAACATCATTACACCATTCCAACTAGCATCAATGTTACCCGCAGTAGCTTTATTTATCATGTATATTATTGAACTTGAATGTTCATCACGTTTCACATTTGATTTCACAAAAATCAAAAAAATCTTTTTCAAAAAATAAAGGAGTTATTATGTCAAAAAAATTAACAGTATTTTTAACAATTTTCCTAACAACACTATTTTTAACAGGTTGCACTCAATCCACAACATCAGGTGGAGAAAAAAGCCTAACAAATTATAACACTGATAAAACTTACGAATTATCAACAAACATCATGTCTGATATTGAAATGTCCAAAGAGAAAATCATTATCACTGAACTAATTAATTCTCAATTCCACACTTATGAAAGAACAGCTCTAAAAGTATCAGATTTTATCAAATCAGCAAATAAACAGATGGAAGAACACGGTTATACAATTATTTCTTCTGATACCAATGGTCTAGGCAAAGATGGTGATATGATTTTCGTAACTCTAATTTTTGCTAAAAAATAAAAGGAAGTAAAGTCATGCTGAAAAACATCAAAAGTCAACTTAATTTAGTATTAACAAAACTAAAGCAAACTGATTCTAAATTTAGAATCACCAAAATTAATCCAAATAATACAAACCAAGATGATTTGGCATTTGGAAACAAATTCGACATCCTAACAAAAATTAATCCTAACCTAGAACTAACCTTCACTATTGTTGACGAAATTGATGACAAACTTATATTAACCTATGACGAGAAAACAACAACTAATATCGTTAGTTTTAACACAAGCTATACCAAATACGAAACAAAATACCATGCTTTTAATAAAAACGAATTTTTAAAACAAATTTCTTATTTGAAATCATCTCAGCAAAGCTGAGACGAACCAATCTCTGAATGGTTCTGAGAGCCTTCAGATTGCCCCAGAATCAATTTTAGATTAACTGACAACTAAATATACCACACTAAAAGAAAAACGCCCGTAAGGGCGTTTTATTGCGTTTAAAAAGAAAGGACAAAAAATATGAAATCAATTAAATTTCTAGAACCTAGAATTGCTGAAAAAATTGAAGCATTAACAACTAATTTCTCTGATAAAGACCCAATTTTCAAACTCGTTACGTTATATAATATTTTCTCTACTCATGATAAAACCACTTTATATAACATGTTATCTATTCAAAATAACTCAAAACCTTTAGATGAACAAACAGCTCATGAAATTAGAAATATCATTAAAAACCACCCAGAACAACTACTGCTCCATTTTGCTACATATGAACCAACAAATACAAGATTTGCTAATTTTACAACACCAATTTCAGACGAAATTGATTGTGTTACTATGATTCGCAAAAATCGAAATACTGAACCAAACGCTGTATTTTCATACTTAAAAAGAAAAGACTCAGGTTTACAATTTGATTTAACTTTAATTGACACTTACGAATTAGATAATAACGTTTCAGAAAATCCGTATATTAAAACATATGTATACGGAAATCCATATGACGAAGATTGGCAACATATGATTAAAACTGAGTTCAAGGATATTGCTGATATAATTAAAAATAACGACTAAGGAGTTTTAAATGACTGATTTATTACACAAATTAACAATAGACTCACCAACTGACAAAATTGTATGGGTCATATTACTATGTTTGACAGCTTTCAGTATGTTAAACTTTATAATTAATACCAGCGGTCCTGCTGATTATGATGATTCTAATGATTCTGAAGATGAAGTTACTTTCAAATCAATCATCATTAGCTTAGTCATTTTTATAGCATTTGCTATCGGATTTGGTACATTCACATCATATAAAAACAACAAATCTGAAACAGCAATCAACAACAAGGAATATACATTGAAAGTTGATGGTGGTATTCTTGAGTTGACCAGTCAATCACCGTATCTAGAGTCAAAACAATTCAAAATTATCTATCAAGATGACTCAAAAATTCAAGTTGAATATCAAGACAAATACTATGACATCGATAAAACTAAGGAAGTAATCCATGACTGATTTATTATATAATTTGACAACTCGACCACCTTCGGTCACAATGACATGGGCTTTATTGTTTGTTTTAACCATTTTTAGTATGTTTAATTTCATCATTAGTTTTGACGAAGATACTAAAAAATTCAAAGCAATTATTACAACATTAACAATATTTCTTGGATTTTTAGGTACTTTCACTTTACTTAATAAACATATAGGTGATTCAGTTAAACATGCTATCAATGACAAAAAATATACTTTAAGAATAAACGAAAACATTCATGAGTTAACAAGTGAGTCGCCCTATTTAAAATCAAATCAATTCAAAATCGTTTATCAAGATGATTCAAAAATTAAAGTTGAATATCATGATGAATACTATGATATCGACAAAACAAAGGAGAAAATCGATGCCACAAATTGACGCTAAAGTGAAAGCTAAAATTGAAGAAATCGTTGAAGATATAAACGATACAATGCTTGAATTAAACGTTTTGACTGATTTTGTTTACACATTAGGTCACAACGAAACAGAACCAACCATTCTAAAATTAATAGATATCTACCAAAATCACAGTGACCTTATTTTAGAATATTTCATCGAAAAATATAGAGCGTCTAGATAGGCGCTCTCTTTTAGGAGAAAATTTATGACTAAACAAACTATAAACTTCCATTATGAACCTATGCCTTTAGCTAGACAACTAGTAACGCTTTATTTTGAAACAACATTAAAAGCATTTGATACTAGTCTAGTGTCTCATGGAAATTACGAAATTGACTATGAAACCCCAGTTTTCATTCGTGAAGCTGTATACAAAACATTAGAAGACATGTCAGATGAACAGTTAGAAGAATTTATGTCACAAGTAGCTCGTGAACACAATATTAAAGGAGACTTCTTCTTTGACAAATATCTACCTGAAATCTTTGAAAAGATTATTCAATCTGAATATTTCAAAGATATTCTCGAAAAATGTCACCAAAAACATCCAGTTTTTGACTCTTATGTTAAAGACCTAACATCAAATATTATTTACAAAGCTAAATATGCTTGCCATTATGATACAATTGTTGCAATCTTAAGTCAACATCCAGAATTGAACACACCTGAAAAACAAGATGATTTCGTTATGAATAAACTGAAACTTGTAGGTGAATCTTACAACCAAAATTGGTATAAACCAAAACACTTTGTTGTTCCCAATGAAGATAATTCTAAATTATATCAATATGATGTTCAAGCTGCTTTTAATAAAGTCTATACTGACGCTTCAATTGCAAGCAAAACAGAAAAACCTGAACCAATTTGGAACATCATTATTGATGATTACGAAAATAATAAATTCATCAATAAAACCATCAAGGACAAACAAAAAGTTATCAAATATTTGATTCAATATAATGTTTTAGAAGAAGCTCAAGATATCAATCCTGATTTCTTCACAAATGATGTTAACAATATCATTGAATTTATTCAAACTAATGATGAATTGTTCATTACCAAATCAGACGATGCTGAATTAATTGATTTAAAACAAACCCACGATACAATCACATATGACCGTGAAAAATTAATTATTTATAAAGACTAAGGATAATACAATGACTAAATATATTTTTCTTGATATTGACGGTGTTCTTAATTCAGAACATACATTAGATGAATCTTGTGAAAATATGGACCAAAAAATTGCGTCCATAATCAGCGACCAATTAGTGAAAAATCTTAGCTATTTAGTCGAAAAAACGGACGCAAAAATTATTTTATCATCGTCTTGGCGAGTCTATTTTAATGAAAACACAAAAAAGCCAATCAACCTTTTTGCGCTGATTTTATTAGCCGCTTTAAATAAACATAATCTAGAACTACATGATATGACACCCTTTGTCAAAGGACAATTCTCAAACGAACGTGGTTTAGAAATTAAAACATATGTAGAAAAAAATAATATCACTGATTATGTTGTTATCGATGATGAAGAATTTTCAGATTTCAAAACACATTTAGACATGTCCAGATTCATTCAAACAAATTTTGGTAACGAAAATACTACTATCGAAAACGAAGGTCTTAACAAAAAAGTAGCTGAAAAAGCAATTGAAATTTTAAATAAAGGACAAAAACAACATGACTGAACAAATACTAAACAATATCATTCAAAAAGAAAAAGAACTCGATTTGCTACACTTAGAATTAAGAAAATACATTGATTCCAAAAATTTTTCAAATAAAAATGTAAAACAATTTATTAATCATCTAATCACTTATATTGAAATCCCAAAATGTAAAAGAATTTTAAAATTATTTATCAAAAATGATTTATTTTCTTTAGATGTTAATCAAAAACATCCAAAATTACCAAAATATGTCAATTTTACTCTTGATAATTCTAACACTTTCGTAAGTCTCAACAATGAAATTGTCAATTTTAACTCTATTGATTTTGTAAAAATAGGCAATTTTACAAATGATAAAGGTAATACTATCATGCCTCTATCAAGAAAAGTATATGAATTAACAATTACAACATATAACGATAATATCATTACAAATATTGAATTTGAAATTTACTAAAATCAAGAAAGGTAAAACAAAATGACATTTACATGGAGACAAGCTGCTGAAATAGCTAAAGAATTACAAGTAAAATACAAAATTCCAATTTTCGCAATGACATTTAAAGGTTCTTGCAGTTGCTGTGCAGAACCATCAAACTTAAATGATGAAGCATATCTCACTCCAGATATTAAAGAAAAATCCTGGAAAAAATTGATTCCTATATTATCTTCAATAATGCTAACAACTCAAGTGGTGAAGCTTATATGAACGATGAGTTTTCAGTAACCTATGACGAAGTATTTGGTGAAAGATACAGCACACAATATATTAAATATAAATTGAGCGAATCTTTCTCACAAGACAAACTAAAAGAATGTCTAACTGAATTCGTTAATAAAGTAAACGAAGAATCTTTTACAACATATAAACTATCTGTTCCAGAAGATACAGGTCTTTGCGCAGTTATTGAAAAAATCTAAAGGAAATCATATGAAAAATAAATTAAAATTATTATTGATAATCTTTCTATCACTACTATTTAGTCTAACAATTATGTCTATGATTTATGTTGCTACATATATTGATATCCAAACTAATCCAACAACATTACTTCATGTAATCACAATGACCAAAGATGATAAAACAACTTTACTTGTTGCACTAAACGTTGTCTTCACAATCGCTCTTTCGTTATATAGTTTCGTTAATTTATATTTGAGTTTTTACAAAGGAGATTCAAAAAGAGTTTAAAATGAACCACATCTCACAACAAGCAATTGACCAAAATCCAACACTAAAAGCTTATTGTCTAGCTTTAAAACAAGTTGGATTCCAACCTAAGAACCATAGTAAAGATTCAAAATCATTTAAAATTCTAGCCGAAAAAAATGATACTCATCTACATGAATTAACAATCACGATTGATATTGATTCTCAAAAAGTATCTATATTGTTAACAACACGTCTATTTTGGAATGATTTTGAAGAATTATCAGTACCTGGTCATGACGTGAAATTAGTCATTGAAGGTGAATATGATGATAATTATAATTATAATCATGATTTCATCATAACTGCCACAAAAAGAAAATCCAATATAAAACTCCAAGATTTAGTTGCAACAATTGAATCTATGATGGACGAAATTCAAAAAGCTCATAATGATTTACTAAAATAAAAGGATACTAATATGCACCACTACATCAAATTTGACTTTGACTTAGGATACGGATACGGACTACCAGTCCTAATCAAAATTGACCAAGAAACAAAACAACAACTACAACAATATTTTCAAAGAAACTACTCAGACGATGATTTCATCTCGTTTGACGAAAACTATGTTACCGTCAAATCAATCATTGAATCCACTAAATTTTTTGAAACTGAAGACCCACTCCCACTTGATTTCAAATCAGAATATATACTCAACATTTTGTTGACTTATTTTGAACAACCATTTAAATTCAGTGAAATTCAAGAAACAGAACCAAAAATAATTCACCGTCTAACACCTGATGAATTAAGAGTGGAAGATTTTATCGCCCACGCACAACCATTTCTAGAAAAAGAACAATCTGACCCAAATTACAATTCAGCCGATGCACTCACACGTCTAGGTCAAGATGCTAGACTTTTTTCAGACATTGAAGATGCCATCACTTCTGCTGAATTATTCGGAATTTGTCCAGACTGTGATGCTGTTATGCATGAAGACGGTTGTATTGTATGTCAAAATTACGAAAGTTGAGATAAAAATATGCATCAATATATTATAAATCTAACAAAAAAATTAATTCAATACAATAAACTCACAATACCCATTGATTTAAATAAAATTATCTCTAATTTTAATGATATAGACATAGAATATAACTCAAATATATCAGAAGATAGTTCACTTAAAATTAATCAAGAAAACCAATATTTGATTCAAATTAAAAATAAAGAATTTAATATTAATAATTCAAAAGGCTATAAAAACAGATTCACAATCGCAAATAAATTAGGACATTTATTCTTAGAAAATATTGATAAAAAACAAACTATCTTTATAACAGGAACAAACGAACAAGAATCGCAAGCTAATGATTTTGCTGCAAATTTATTGATGCCAAAAGCAGAGTTTATTGAATGTGTGTATAATAATCTTGATGAAGAGGGACTTTGTAATCTTGATGCGGTTTCAGATTATTTTAGGGTTTCAATAAGCGCTGTAAAAACACGAGGAAAATTTTTAGGAGTGTTTCCATGGTAAAAATGACAAATTACAAAAATTGAAAGGTAACAAAAATATGTTAATTAAAAAATTCAATTCAATTAATGAAATTCACAAAATTTGGAATGATGAAACATGGATTCATTACCATCAAACTAAACGTATCATGTTACGTAAAAGCATGTCATTGACTGATAAACAAGAAGAAACATTATTTCCTGAAATCCCAGATTATGCCATCATTAATGATAAAGTTTATAAATTAGAAGAAGTCTCACATTTAGAATGGACACCATTCAAAGATGTTGATAGTTGTAGTTTCTGTGAAATTAGACTAGAACAAATCAATGATGTTGATAAAATTAATAACATCATTGAATCATATACATCTGAACAAAAGATTGTTCACGAACTAAAAATCGCACCAAAATATTTCCAAAAAATTCTATCTAAAGAGAAAAACTTTGAATTCAGATATAATGATAGGAATTATCAAATTGATAATATTCTAAGATTGAAAGAATATCATGATGGCAAATATACAGGTCGAGAAACATTTGTGAAAATCACATATATTCTTCAAGATTTTGAAGGTTTAAAGAAAAACTATGCAATTCTTGCAATTAAACCACTATAAAATAGCGTCATATGACGCTATTATTTTGTTACAAAATCGGTTAAGATTTAGATTAATTAGAAATGAATTATTAGTAATCGAAAGGAAATCTCAACATGTTTTATTCAAAATTAAATAAATTTAATATCAAAACCATGTTTATTAGTATAGCACAAGTTGCATTTATAAGTTTAAATATTTATGGTCTTTTAATGAACCATACATTATTTGACAAAATAATTTTACCCATTGATATTTCCATAATTTCAATACCAATTATTTTAAAATCAACATTAACGTATTTGCGTTCAAACTACTATATGACCAAAGATAAAATTGAATTAAAAAATCACATGTTGACGACACCTTATAGATACAATCAGTTAACTAAAACTCGTGATGAGTATATTACAAAAATGGAAAACCATTTAACTCGTAAACACACATATCGAGATAAATCAACATTAAATCTAAAATTACATAAATTTGACATGGAAGAACTATTTATACACTATTATTATTTAAATTTTGTACTACCAAATATTTTCACAGAAAATATTTATTATGATAACGATATTTACAAAACATATGACCGTGTACACAAATATATCAAAGATAATAATAAAACTGAACATTTCAATAAAAAAAGAGAAGAATTTGGTAATAGAAAAATTCGGACAAAAGATATTAAACGACTTTTAAGTTAAAAAGGTATTATTAATTATGAAACCAACTAAAGAATATATTGAAGCTAAAAAATCTGTTGAAAATCTAAGAAATCACGACACAACTATTTATAGCCAATTAAACAACTACATTCAATTTTTAGGAATTAATCCTAACAATCTTGATTTAGATAAAATTGCTGAAGATATTAGAAAGGTAAGTGGAAAATAACCATGTCAACATATTTCGATATTAACGGTTCTGCTATGATTTATATCCCACAATCATCAGAACTAAAAAATGCAAAAACAACTGAAGACGCAAATAATATTATTCAAAATGAATGTCAAACCATTATTGAAAAATTCAAAAGTAAACTTCAAGAATTAACAAAACAAAACCCTGAAGTTTTTGATGAAATCTCATTTGAAGGTTTCTATCCACTAGGTCTTGATATCCATTGTTTTCAAAACAAAGCTCACGGTCCATCAACCGACCTAGATAATATTGAAAATGGAAAACGCATTCATGTTCATGACACCGCAACACTAACCATCAATGGAACCATTGAAACTGATTATTACAAAGAACACCAACAATTATTCATCGATGCTTTTCAACAAACATTTAACAGTCACAATATTTATCGACTAAACTTAACAACAATGTCTGGATTCAAACAAGATGCTATTGTTTTTGACGCTTTTGGTATAGACAAAATTATCACAGTACCACTAACTCGTTCTGATAAAAAACAATTGATAAAATCAAAACTCTCTGAAGTAATAGATTATCTTGAACAATAAAATCAAAAACAAATAGCAAGGAGATTGACCATGAAAACTTTAACAGAACAATTAGAAAAACAACATCAAATTGAACAACAATTAGAACCGATTGAATCTGAAATCACAGAATTTCTCAATCAAAAAGAAATTTTTGATAAAATCAAAAAAGCTCTAAAATATCAATTTGAAGTAAAAGATGTTGTAACAAACAAATATTGCGTCAACTTAATTCCAAAAGATAAAAACACTTATAACCTATTTATCGGAATTCAAGAAGATTATGATGCTTCAGCTTATAAATCTTTTGTATCAAGTTATATCAAATTAAACAACCGAAAAGACAAACTGAAATTTAAAATCGGAAAACTAAAAAATAACATTTTTACAACTGAAGATATTATCAATGTTATTCAAATGTTAGTCGGTAAATAAAAAATACGAAAAGGAACTAAACTATTATGCGTACACTACTACTACTTCGTGGAGCACCAGGTGCAGGAAAATCAACATGGATTGAAGAAAACAATCTCCAAAACTACACTCTTGAAGCTGATAAATTCCGTCAATTAACATCAAATCCAATTCTTGGAACAGACGGTCAGTTACAAATTACCCAAGACAACGATAGACTAGCTTGGGAACTATTGTATCAAGCACTTGAATCACGCATGCATCGTGGTGATTTTACAGTTATTGACGCAACACACTCAAGTGAGGCTATGTTCAACAAATACAAAGGTCTTGTAGAAAAATACCGTTACAAAGTTTACTACAAAAACTTTGACATCAGTCTAGAAGAACTAAAACGTCGTAACGATATTCGTCCAGAACACAAACAAATTCCAATTACTGCTATCGAACGTATGAAAGCTCTAATTGACAATACAAAACCATCTTCATTTGCACAAGAAATTGAAGATATCTCTGAAATCATTAACTACTGGACAGATGATTTGACTGATAAATATGAACATGTAAAAATCATTGGTGATATCCAAGGTTGTTATAGTGTGCTTAAAGAAGCTATTAGTTCAGATTTAGATTCAAAAACAAAATACATCTTTGCAGGAGACCTACTTGACCGAGGTATTGAAAACAAAGAAGTCTTAGACTTCATGCTATCTATTTATACAAAACCAAATGTTGTATTCATCGAAGGAAATCATGATACTCATTTGCGTAATTGGGCTATGGATTCTTGGGATTTGAAAAAATCAGGTGAACCAAAAATTCCTCGTGAATTTAAATTCAAAACTTTACCTCAATTACTTTGTCAAAAACCAAAATCAGATTTCAAAATTAACACATATACTACTAAAGATTGGGATATCTATTACACAGTAAATAACCAAAAAACAAAAATTCCAGTTTGGACAACCTCAGATGAATCAGGTCAAACCATCATCACAGAACCATATCTTAAATATAAAAATGGAACTCTTTGGTTAAAACCATACCAAACATCCAAAACAGAAATCGATACAGGTATTAGTGTCAATGAAATTGATTCAGAAAAATTAAAATCAAAAGTGCGCCAATTTGTACGTCGATTCCGATTAGCATACGCTTTTGAATTCCATGGTCAAAAATATTTTGTTAACCATGGTGGAATTTCAGCGTTGCCTAATATGACTACCATTTCAGGTGACCAATTAATTCGTGGTGTCGGTGGTTATGAATTCCAAATTGATGAAGCTTGGGAACAAAATTACTTGAATAATAAAACTCAAGGATTCACTCAAATGCATGGTCATCGCCATACCGAATCAACTGAACATTCTATCTGTTTAGAAGATGATGTTGAATACGGTGGAAATCTAGTCATCCTTGATATCACAAAAGATGGTCATGAAATCAATAAATTTAAAAACACTGTTTTCAAAGTTCCAACAGAAGATGATTTTGAACGTGAACGCAAAGCTTGGATTGAAGATACTCAAAATCCAACTACAAATAAAATGATTCATGATAAATACATCAAAGTCAAAGACCTTGATGATAACCTAATGTCACTAAACTTCACAGACAAAGCTTTCCGTAAAGGCAAATGGAATAAAAATACCATTACTGCTCGTGGATTGTTTGTAGACAAAACATCAGGTGATATCAAAATTCGTTCTTATAACAAATTCTTCAACATCAATGAAAACACTGAAACATCAGTTCGAGAATTGAAGAAAAAAGTTAAATATCCACTAATGGCTTATGACAAATACAATGGTTTCTTAGGGATTGCATCTTCTGTCAACGGTAAGTTCACATTAGCTTCAAAATCAACAACAAAAGGACCTTTTGTTGAATACTTCCAAGAAATCTTTAATAATCTTACAGATTTTGAAAAAGAACAATTGAAACAATTATCTGAAACATATAATTGCTCATTCACATTTGAAGTAATGCACACCGATGACCGTCATATCATTGATTTCAATGAAAATCGACTAATCATCCTAGATGCTATTCCGAATTCATATGAAATCAACGGTTTTACTGTTGACGCTGAATTTTCAGAAAAAGTTCTTAGTCAATTACAAATTGAATCAGACTTCTTCTCTCGTAAAGAACTCGTTAAAGAATTTAACGACATTGCTGATTTAATGCGTTACATCCATGAACATAAACATGACCGTACATCTGAAGGTTTAGTTATTGAAGACCAAAACGGTTATATGTTTAAAGTTAAATACGAATACTATACAGAACTTAAACGTCTACGTGGAATCAAAGATATGGTAAAAGCAAATTACCATAACAAAAACGTAACACAATATGCCAACAATGCAACTCAAGTAGCTTTTGCTGCATGGTGCAAAAAACAACCATTTGAAAAATTAAAAGATGGTCACATCATCGATTTATTCAAAGAATATGAAACACAACTCGGTTCAAAGGCCCTATAAGATAGGGCTCTTTTGAGCCTTATTTTAAAGGAGAACAAGATGTCAGAAACACATTTTATCCCAAAAGGAACAATTATTTCAGGATTTGCAGGCATTGGTAAAACAACTGCCGCTTTAAAATACGATAATGTTATTGATTTAGAATCAAGCCAATTCTTTTTCAAACTACCTAATAATTTAACAAACAAACATTACGAAAAACTAAAAGGTGATTCATCACGTCCAATCAATCCTAATGGATTATCAGATTATGTTGATGCTATCATTCAAGCTAAAGATAAATATGATTATGTACTAATTGCAATGTTTCCTGCATTAATTCAAGAATTAAACGACAGAAACATTGATGTTCAGATTGTTTTACCTCATATTGACGATATTGTTGAATACAAATCTCGATATAAAGAAAGAGGCAACAAGAAAAATTGGATTAATAATATGATTCAAAATTGGAACAACTATTTGAACCCAAATAGTCAAGATTTTATTACAAACAATAGAAATCTTAAAAATCCAATCAAAGAACCTATCATTTTAAACAAATTATGTACAGACCCAACCAAACCATTCGTAATGAGAGAATCATTGTCAGATATCATTGATGGAAACATTCGTTTTAAACCTCAATATATTGTCAATCAACTGAAAAATTCACTAGAAGATATGGGTGTAGAAATTGAACAACATCCTGTTCTAAAAGACACAATTATTCTTAAATACTTATTTGAAACTTCAGAACTTGATGATGAATCACATCATCAAGTTACAATCGGATTAACACCATTAGCTGACAATATTGATTCTAATGCAAAAGAAAATGACGTTGAAATCATCTTTGAAAAACGAATCGATTCTGGAACAAACTGTGATGATTTCTCACCAAAATTTAGATTTTTTGAAATCAAATCAGATGAAGACCTTGATAAATTGATTGACCTCATCACAACATTAGTTGTAAATGACATTCATTTCACAAATACTTTAAATCGTTTGAAATTTGAAGAATTATATTAAAGGAGAAAAAACATGTCAAATCAATACATCTTAATTCTCAATCAAAACCAACGAATCACAACCTATCGTTGTGAAAACATCAATTACTTAATCACAGAGGGTATCGACGAAATTCTAAACTCATACAGTTTTGACCCAAGTGAAATGACTAGTGAAGATTTTGATTTCAAAGATTTTAGAGACTTATATAATTTAGACTATTTCGAAGCAAAAAGTCTAAAAGAGCTCTTTCAATTCCGTGAAAAAATCGAAAATGTCCAATTTGAATTAAATGATGATTCAAAATATGAATTCCCATTACATCCTAATCAAAAATGGTCCCTAAAAATTGAACCAAAATATGGTTCGCTTATCATCCACGGATTTACAAATGTTGACAAACAATATCCAACTAATTTTCACATTGAAAAACTTTAGAAAGGTTTAAATTCATAATGACAACTTATTACTTAACTGATATTAATAAAAAACTACCAGACCTTGATTTAACCAATCTCAAAGATAGAGGTGTGAACTCTATTGATGATGTCGAAAAAATTAATGCCGCATCATGTTATGTCGAACTTACAAAAAGATGTGAGTTAGCAGCTGTAAACCCAAAATATCCTGAAATTGTTAAACATCAATTTAAAAAAGAACTTATTCGATTACATAAACAGTTTCTCGAAAACACACCAAAAGAGTTTCTTAGACTACAAAACTTTGAAATTATCGAAAAATAAGTTATTAATTGACTGGTTTTCATCCAGTCAATTTTATTTTTAGAAAAAAAAACAAGAAAGATGAAAACCTATGCTTACATCAATTCCATTATCTAATAACCCACTTATTTTCTGGCTTGGACTAACATTACTCACAACAACAATAGTACCTCTAATGCTAGAAATAATTGGTGTTCACTATTTGTCAAATAAAGTAAGAACAATTCTATTATGCATTGGAATCACATCAATGATATTACTCACAATATTCTTAATTCTCATTGTAAGCCAACAACAAACATAAATTCAAATATTAAGAAAAAAGGATTACAAACCATGACAAAACCTAAACTTGTAAGATTAGAAGAACAATATATCAGTCATCACCTATCACTCTATCATTCTATTACAATGGTCAATGACCATATAAAAGAATATGATTTTGTGTCAAGACATAACTTCATGTCTAGAGAACCTGAAATTCTTAGTCAACCATATAAACAAGAGTCTGTTGGTATCTTTGTCTTTAACAAAGATAAATCAAAAATGTTGTTAATTAAAGAATTTCGATATCCTATTAACAACTATGTGATTTCAACACCAGCAGGTCTAATTGATTCAGAAGAATCAATCACTGACGCTGCTATCCGTGAACTATATGAAGAAGTCGGTTATACAAAAGACCAAATCACAATCGAATCAGTTTTACAACCATCATATTCATCTGTTGGAATTAGCGACGAACAAACAGCGTCTGTTTTCGTGACAGTTGATGATTCCATCAAACCAAAACAACATCTTGAAGCATCAGAAGACATCACATACTTCTGGATTAATGCTCACGATGCCGAATTTTTCCTTGAAAATGGATATTTCAATGATAATTTGATGTCAAGTTTAAATTTAGAATATCAAGAAAAAATTGGAGTTACTGCTAGAACTCAATTTACATTAAAACATTTTGCCGAAACTTTACCAAGTAAAGAATTTCGAGCCCTCATTGATTCTATTTAGAAAGGAATCCCAAAATGCCAACATATCACCTAGCTTACATCTCAGACACACGCCCAATTATTAGTGATGAGCATATTTCCGAAGTATTGAACATCGATAATTTAGACGACGTTGAAAAAATTTTAGCAGCTGAGTTCTATACTTTATATGCTAAAAAATGCAAAAAAAACATGAAAGTAACAACTCCATCATTCGATTTCATAAGCAATCAATATAAAGAAGAATTTCAAACAATGACAAAACAATTTCTTGAAGAAACTCCAAGAGAATTTTTACGTCTAAATTATTTCAAAGTCGTTGAAAAATAAAAAAGGATGGTGAATTATGACAATTACAAAAGAACAATTTGAACTATTCAATAACAACTTTGAAGTTGTTGAAATCACAAACGATGTTTCTGAATATCAAGCTAGTTTAAATTATGAAGACATTAACAAACAAGAAGATTCTCCTGGAGAATCATTCCTAGACGTGAACTGGAACTTAAAAAGTTCAGAACCTTTTGAATCAAGAAATTATTCCATCATGAGTAAAAAACCCGATGCACTCATTACACATGTCTATGGTTTAGAAGATATCCAAAATTTCATTAAAAATGAAATGAATAGTTATTTAGAATTGAAAGGAAATTAACATGTATATTAACGCATCACAACAAGAACGTGATTTATCTATTTATCCAATTCACACAAAATATAGCTTATACACAACAATTCAAAATATTGCTAGACAAATTTTAGACGGTATTATGGATGACAACAACTATTTTTATGAAGATTTAGAAGAACTAGACATCAAATTAGAAAATTTATTTGAAGAGTTTGATACTCCATCCGATGAAAATGCTGCTAAATTAAAATTCTTAATCGATAACACCGAACTTGTACTATCTGAAATTGAAAAGAATAACAAAAAATTTAACATTACAAGTTATGACACCCCCTATGGTTTAGAACTTTATATTTCAGAGCCAAACAATAAATTCTTCCTAACAGCCTATTCAAACTTAGATGATGATATGTTGTGGGATGAAATGATTGAATGGGTCGATGATTTAGGTTACAATGATAAATTATAGAAAGGTAATATTATGAAAAATCCATTTAACTTCTCAACAATTTTAGGCTTTGGAATGTTTTTATTAACAGTTGGCTATTACATCTTTGCAAAACCTGACAACCTGTCTACTGATGCCAGTTTTTTAGCAGACATAATTTATTGGTCTTTCTTAACAATTACTAATCTTTTATTCGGATTAACATTCTATGCCATTAATATGCTAAGAGATAAAGATTACTAGTCAGAACCACATGGTTCTGATTTTTTTTTCACCTAAACATTCGTTATACACGAACATTAGACACAGTGTCTAAAAATTTGTCTAACTTTTTTTTCAAGTC